>JAEIGA010018388.1_pt1 | contig 10644 bp, 8 predicted proteins | sample 9270691 | NCBI WGS metagenome assembly JAEIGA01 (sample SAMN17057246, study PRJNA624740) | gut metagenome | biome: biome; isolation source: fecal sample | host: Bos grunniens | place: China: Xizang | collected 2019 | reverse complement strand
GTGCGCGTCAAGGACAGGGTGCCGTACTCAAAGATAGAGTTTGTCGATGATGGTGCACCTTTCCATTTCTTCCTCACACTGCATTTCGATGCAGCGTCAGATCCATATAAGACCGATTTCCAGATAGTGGTCGACGCAGAACTGAACTTCATGATGAAGGCCCTGCTCGGTGGAAAGATAAAGGATGCTCTTGACAAGGTCGTTGATTCGCTTGTGGCGATGTCAGAGGGAAGGATGCCGGAGGGTGTGGATCCATCAATGTATCCGGAGGGCTTTGACCCTTCCAAGTTCAGGTCATAGCATATGATCGGAGAAACATTCAGGAAATATCTTGAAGAGGCGATAGGGAGCTCGAATGCCCTTGTCGCTTTTTCTGCATTTGACAGTCCTGCGTCCGTGGCTGTTAGGAAGAATCCCTTCAAGGAGGGCATCTGCCCAGATGGCAGGATAGTTCCATGGTGCGGACATGGAAGGATATTGCCTCAAAGACCTCAGTTCACCCTCGATCCGCATTTCCATGCGGGAGCATATTATGTCCAGGATTCGTCTTCGATGTTTGTCGGACATGCGTTCAGGGAGCTGCTGAAGTCTATGGAAGTCCCTTCCGGAAGGCCTGTGAGGGTACTTGACCTGTGTGCGGCACCAGGAGGAAAGACAACGGATATTGCGGCTTCACTGCGCGAGGCATTCGGAGACCGTTTCCTGCTAGTTTCCAACGAAGTGATGAAGGCGAGGGCCGGAGTCCTTGCCGATAATGTCGCCTTATGGGGCGATCCGAATGTGGTCGTGACTTCGGATGACCCGTCTGCATTCGCGGCCCTGCCGGGATTTTTCGACATAATAGTTGCCGATGTGCCATGTTCGGGAGAAGGAATGTTCCGTAAGGACGAGGAAGCTCAGAGACAGTGGTCGGAGGATAATGTGGCTCTTTGTGCTGCAAGGCAGAAGAGGATAGTCGCTGACGTATGGCCCGCTCTTTCGACCGGAGGATTCTTTGTGTATTCGACCTGCACGTTCAATGTGTATGAGAATGACGGGAATGTCAGGTGGATTGCGGAAGAGCTTGGTGCGGACAGACTTTACGATGAAGATGTTCTCCAGCCTGGAAATGAAGTCTTGAAGACGGAGCTGGGATATAGCCTGGTCCCAGGACATGTAGAGGGAGAGGGACAATATTGCAGCACATTGAGGAAAACATCTGATGTGGAGTTCCGTCAGGTCAGGATGAAGGCGCAGAAACCTTCGGCTGTCAAGCCTGTACCGCTCCCGAAAGGATTGGAAAAGCTGGTCGAGGTTCCGGTAAGGATACGTCAGAGAGGGGAGACTGTCATAGCCGTTCCTGAAGTCGTTGCATCTGACCTGATGCTGCTGGAGCAGGCTTTGCATGTGCTGGCTGCAGGATGTGCCTTAGGTACATTGAAGGGCAGCACGCTTGTTCCGGATGCGGATCTGGCTCTTTCAATGATGCTTTCCGATACTGCTTTCCCATACGCCGATGTCGATCTTGATACGGCTTTGGCCTATCTCCACAGAGACGCAATAACGCTTTCGGATGCTCCTAAGGGGTATGTGATCATCAGATATGCCGGCCTTCCTTTAGGATTCGTGAAGAATCTGGGAAACCGATGCAACAGCCTTCATCCTCAGTCCAGAAGGATAAGGATGGACATTAACAGAAAGTAAGACATGAAGAAGATTTTGTTTGCGGCCCTCGCATTGTTTGCGTGTGCCCTTGCTTCAGCTCAGACTGAAAGTGAAAGATACGAACAGAGATATGACCTTCTGGTTTCAAGACTGGGAACTGCCGGTCTTGGCGTTGAAACCATTCTTGACAATTGGGAAAAGGTCGATTCTGCCAATGCGAAGATGCTGCTGGGCCGTTTCAGCTATTCTTTTACCAAGGCTCAGACAACTGAGGGTGTCTCAAAGCCTGGAAAGAAGTATCTTGGAATGGATCCTCTGCTGACCTTGAAGGACTCGCTCGGAAACGATGTGTATTATTACCAGCACAGTGTCTTCGATGATGAACTTTATGGTCAGGCCATAAAGGCGGCTGACAAGGCCATTGCGCTTCATCCGGACAGACTTGACTTCAGGTTCATGAAGGCCAATGCCTATATTGCATATGAAAAGGAAAGCCCCGACATGGCCCTTGCATATCTTTTTTCTTTGATCGATGAGGACGGAAAGCGTGGACAGGCTTGGAGCTATGGCGATGACGAGGCTGAGCCGGACTTCTTTGAGGAAGCTATGCAGGAATACTGCTACAGCCTATATACTATAGGTAGCGAGACTTCACGTGAGGCTTTCCGCAGATTGTCCGAGAAGCTTTCCGGTATTTATCCGGCAAATCCGGAATTCATCAACAACATAGGATCCTACTATCTTCTCAATCATGAGTACAAGACCGCCCTCAAATATTATGACAAGGTCTTGAAGAAGCATCCTGGCGACAGGACCGCGATGCAGAATGCACTTCTGGCGGCAAAGCAGATGAAGAATTCCAAGCTGGAGAAGAAGTATCAGACCATGATGGCCAGAAACTAATCATGCAATAGGATGGATGCATCATTCTTCATAGCAGGACGACTTCGTTTCAAGGGAAAAATCGCCGTGACATCAATCGCGGTAAGTTTCCTAGTGATGATCATAGCCGTTGCCGTTTCTGCGGGCTTCCGCCATGAGGTTCGCAACGGTTTGTCAGAATTGTCCGGCGACATAAGGCTGATGCCTCCGACCATGAACATACTTGATGAGAACGAGCCTATTGAAAGCAATCCTGCCTATCTTCCGCATGTCGCTCAAATAGAGAGTGTAAAGAGCATAGAGCCTGCTGTCTATCGTGCCTGAATCATCAAGAATGGAGAGAATATCCATGGCGTACTTTTCAAAGGCGTACTGGGAGGAGTCTCTGAAGTGCCCGATTCCGTTTCGCTTGCAGTCTCGATTCCGTCTCGCCTGGCAGAGATAACCGGTCTTAAGCCGGGAGACAGGATGCTTTCATATTTCGTGGGAGACAAGGTCAAGGCACGCCAGTTCAATGTGGTGTCAGTTCATCAGACTATGATTCAGGCTGATGAAAAACTGGTGGTTTATGCGGATCTTGCTGATATGCAGAGGATTAACGGCTGGGAAGAGAACCAGGTGTCGGTCATGGAGGTCATGCTTGACGATGAATTTAAGGATGAGACGGAGATTGAAGAAATCGCAGGTCATGCAGGTGTCTTGGTCAATGCGTATTCATCTGATGATGAAGCGTCGGTCATATCGGTTTCTGCGGTTTCAAGCTATCCTCAGCTGTTTGACTGGCTGAACCTGATCGATTTCAATGTGTTCTTCATACTTATATTGATGACCATCGTGGCCGGCTTCAATATGATTTCAGGCCTGCTCATCATGCTTTTCGAGAACATCTCTACAATCGGACTTCTCAAGTCCCTCGGCATGACGGACAGAGCTATATCCAAGGTGTTCCTTTCAAGCTCTGCAGTACTTGTGCTTAAGGGCATGGCATATGGAAACCTTATAGCTATCCTTTTCTGCTTCATACAAGGTACGACACATCTTCTCAGGCTGAATCCTGAGAATTACTTTGTGTCGTTTGTACCTGTTAATCTTGATTTGGGCATGATCTTCTGCGCTGATCTTCTCGCATTTGCGGTGATCATGCTTCTGCTGCTGATTCCATGCGTCTTCATATCGAAGGTGGATCCGGCAGAGACCGTAAGAGTACGGTAATCAGACGTTCGGGCAGATCCTGCAGAAAGCGTCGTAGAGGGCCATGACATTGTCAATGTACGCTATGGTCTCGTGTCCCTGAAACTTTCCAAGCTTCACTGACTCATCTTCGAGAATGGAATCCTCTCTCATAAGAGGGATGATCTTTACGATCTCGTCCCATTTAGTGCTGTCAACCTGCTGCTTGGCTGCGAAGCTGCGGCAGTCTGCCACTCGTCCCTCTCCGGCGTTGTATGCTGCCAGAGTGAACTTTATAAGCTCCATAGGCTCGAGATCCTGCTTGATATACAGTCTCTGAAGTCTCTTGAGGTGGCTGGTTCCGGCCTTGAGGTTCTGGTCCGGATCGAGAAGGTCTTCTACCTTATAATACTTCGCTGTCTGGGGCATCACCTGCATGAGTCCCTGTGCTCCTCTGTGGGATCTTGAGTTGATCGAGAACTTTGACTCCTGATATACTACTGCAGCGAGCATTCTCCAGTCCCATCCGAGTTCAGCTGCATATTTGCGGATAATGTCGTCGTAAGGACTGAGCCTTTTAGCTACGACTCCTCTGTCTGCACGCTTGATAGGGTCATACTTGCATGAAGTATATGTGTGCTTGATCTGCTCGAATTCATGCGACGAGGTCATGTGGCTGATCCATGCGTTGACCTGCTTGAGATTTACTGGATCTGCAACTGCCCATATGGTCTCATCGTCAATGTTTCTTGACATGGATACACCATCAAATCCTGATGTGTCATGAGTATGGGCTACTACGATGTCCGCCTTGTCGTGTCTGAGTGAATCGAGCCAGTTCTCGTTTTTTCTTGCCGCTACAATCTTTATATCGCATCCGGTGTCGTGTGCGAACTTGTGCAGCATCTGATAGCTGAAGCCGGTCTCGAGACCGTGGCTTCCATACATGTCGTCGCAAAGATCAATTGCGCAGACAATCTCCTTTCCTGCAAGCGTGTTCTCGTTGCTTGCTCCGTTAAGCATACGTCCCCTTTCACAAAGAGGCGTGATGCAGATCACCATCATGGTGATGAAAGCGTTTCTAACTCTTCTTTGTTTCTTTACTGTCATCGTCAATCATTTATTCACTTATCTTCTGACACCGGCAGGACTACCGCTGCTGCGGTTCCTGCTTGATGCCGCTCCGCCTGATCCGCTTCGCGCGGGTCCTGCAGGGCCAGTGACGTTACTTCTTCCCGGCTGTACGTAGAATGGCCAAGAGATACCAAGCTTCAGAACCCTCTGGGTGCCGATGTAGCCAGCTGCTGTGAAGTAATCAGCTTTCTCAAACGGCCATCCCATGTTGGCGTTCATCAACTTGACGAAGATACATGCCCTCTTCCACTGTACGTTCACAAACGCATCTACTACAGGGCTGTTTCCGTATTTCTCTACATTCTGGTTGTGGAACACTCCGAGTACCGGGTTGTATGCCTGTGCATACCATTTTGTAGTGAATGTTCCGTTAAGTCCGATCTGCATCTGCATGACGTTCTTCACGACGTCAAGCTGGAAATAGTATCGGAGGTTCAGGGCCAGCAGCGGCAGAGGCATCACATCCGGTTCGGACGAGAGCTGCAGCAGGGCCTGGTTGTCGAAATGGAACTTCCATATGGTGAAGTCCTTTCGAAGTGAAGCTGTGAGGACACTCATAGGCTTTGTGTTCTGGCGAACTATACCTAATGTGTCATAATATATATTGTTACTCAGCAATGCGTATCCGACAGAAGCGTCGAGCTTCCAGCGAGGAATTGAAAGCGAACCTTCGACCTTTGTCGTCGATATCTTGCTGAAATCATTGTCCCATTTGTAATGGTTTGTTATAATATGCTGCTGATAGTAGTCAGGCTCCTTGAGACTTGTCTCAAAATGAGCATTTAACGTAAGCGGACTTTTTTTCGCCCTTCTGAACGGATATGCACTGAATGTCAGGTTGCCCTCTATCTCAAAGTCGTTCATGCCGAAGCCGGCGAAATTGTACTTTCCGAATGCATCCCATTTAAGATACTTGTCATACTGTCCGTTGGCACCGGCGTAGAGGTAGACAGAGTTCTGTATCACATTGCTGCTGCCTTCAAGATAGTCGACGGGCGAGAAGCTGTAGTATGTCGCAAGCTTGTCGCCGAGTCCGACGTCAATCTTTGATACAATCGCGTCCGTACTCCATGGCTGGAGACTCATGAATACTCGGTTTTCGAATCTCATGACTCTGAGTGAATCGGCGCTCTTTGATGGATTCAGGTAGAAGCGGTCGTGATAGAAGTCTCTGCCGAGGTTGTCGCTTATGACGTCATGGTAGCTCTTTCTGAACACTGAATATTCGCTGCTGTGACCTATGAATGCTGTCGTGATGTCCTCATGTACTCCTACTCCCAGAGTGTCGGCAGCCATTGCAAGGCTGTCTGCAACCACTCTTGCCACGCTGTCCGCCTTGGCCTGCTCAAGAAATGCCACGATTTCCAGAGAGTCGCCTGCTGTCATTATGCTGTCTCGAACCGCAGCCAGTTTCTTCTGCTCCCTCCTTTCCTTTATCTTGTTGATGAAGTCGAAAGGAATTCTGTATTTCTGGTCAAGGAAAACCGTGTTTCTCTTGATGTTAGTTCCAGCTTCCTTCAAGTAAACATCGATCTCACGTGCATCTACAAGCGTATCCCTGATCTGGTAAGAATCAATGAGACCTCCGTTGTCACTCTTGATGATTCTGTTGTAGATGAAGCCCGCATGCATCTGATACTTCTTTCCGAGATAGTTGGTTCCGATTACAGCTGTTCTGTTGTCGGTGTCTTCTCTTCGGAGCATTCCACGTCCTCCGAATCTCTGATACTCAAGAGTGAGGTTGAGTGCAGGTGTTATGTTCTGGGTCGTGAGGATCTTGATGTTTGACTCCTCCTTTTCTTTTGTCGAGAACAATGTTCCCCAATATGCAAGTTCTGTATGCGGAGTCTTGGTGTTATACTGCGGGAGAGTCTCGGCAGAGTAGGTGTAAGGGGTGTATGCCGAATAGAAGATTGCATTTTCTTCTTCAGTCCTCTTGAAATAGTTGTAGTACTGGACAGGTGAACCGCTTACTCCGAGCCATGTGGCATTTACATCCTTCTTCATGAACGGAAGTTCCGTGAAGTGGGAATTGTATGTGGTGTCGATTTCCTGAAGATTGACGTTTCCGAAATGTCTGTCCTGCTCCCACATGATGATTCTCTTGTAATGCATCGAATCTGGGATGGCAAAAGTTTCGAGAATTCTCGGTTTGGCGCTGATTACACTGTCCCTGTGGGCCTTGATGCTGTCTTTTCTTGCAATCTTTGCGTTTGCCTGAGCGATAAGAAGCGGAAGTTTCTGCTGGGCATCATATTTCTTACGCTCCTTTCTTGTCAGTGACGAGTACCATGCATTGTGCTTTGCAATGGCCATGTCTGTCGAATCCTTGATATACAGAGAGTCAAGCTTCTTGAGCTCCAGAGTATCTCCGGCGGCAATGAGAGAGTCACGGACCTGTACCCTTGTGAGGGAGTCCTTGACCGCGATGTAGTATTTGTAGAAGAATGGATCTGTTTCCTTCAGCGAATCGGGAATCCTTATTGTGTCCCTTGCCGTAAGTGTCAGACTATCAATTGATAATGTGTCTGCTGTGAGGCTGTCAATTGAAATGGTATCAAGCCAGAGGCTGTCTTTCTGAAGGCTGTCTATAATAGGCTTTTCGGCGACAGTGCTGTCGTCGAGTCTTATGAGGTTCAACGAATCTGCAAGCCTGTAAAAGCCGGCAGACCTCTGCATGTCAATACCGAATGACTGCACGGCAGCCAGCATGACGAGCAGGGCAGGAACCCATATTTTTGCCAATAATTCCTTCATATCAAGACGGCAAAGGTACGAATAATTATTTATTATTCAATACCTATGCCCTCTTGAGCCATCTCTTTCAATGATTTAAGATGCCCTTCATGCTCTACGTAAGCAAGACAATTCTTGAGAAGGTGGACCTTTAAGCCTGCCTTGAGAAGATCTTCGCATGTGTTGCGGACACAGTATTCCGTAGCGATGCCGCATACGTATACATCTGTGGTGTCAAGAAGCTCGAGGATCTCTCCGAGCGTCTGTCCGGCCGGGTTCATGCCTTCAAAGCCTGAATACTGCTCTACGGCCTTGTCGCATCCTTTGTCGAAGGTGAGCTCCTCGCAAGCGTATGGAAGCAGGTCGGCATGAATCTCTCCGCCGCGGGTGCCGGCTACGCAATGAGGAGGCCATGTGCCTCCGAACTCTACGAATGAAGAGTGGTCGGCCGGGTGGTGGTCGCGTACGAACAGGATAGGGAAGGTGTCGAGAATCTCGTGCTCTTCTCCTCCCTGACCGTTGGTCTGACTGTCGATGTACTTAAGTGTTTCCTTAACAGCGTTTTCCGCATTCTGGCATGCGAGGCTTCCATCGATGAAATCGTAGAGCATGTCCACGACAACAAGTGCATTATTCTTCATGGCCTTGTCTTATAGTTTGAAACTTTCGATATCCTTTACGATCTTGTTGATGATGCTCATCTTGAGGTTGTAGAGATCATCTGAAATGTCGACCTTATAGTAATGAGGGTTTATCAGACGACGTTCGCTCGGGCTGAAGTGCTTGAGAGTATTGTCGTAATAAGCCTTCTTTTCAGCGAGAGTATGGTATGGGACGCATCTCTTTCCGTTTTCCATAACCTTGTGCTGCATAGGCAGCGCAACATAATCTCCTGCCTCGAAGGTCTTGTACTTGTATCTGTCGTATTCGTCGCAGACAGTGAATGTTTCTCCCGCTTCGATCTTCTGACTGAGACCGTCACCGCGCAGGCATGTGACATCCGCCTTGTAGATCTCTCCCTTTGAAGGGTCGTTCTTCATGATCCTGTATGTGATCTGGAAACCCGGGTTGATGAGCTTTATCTTATCTTCAGAACGCTTCAGCACCGCTTCACCGTCGATTTCGACGAGCTTGTATACGTTTCCGAAGCATGGGGCAGCCTTGCTGGTTGCGATGGCGTCGCCGACTCCGTATGAATCAATGCACGCTCCCTGACGCTCGAGGTCTGTGATGAGGTATTCGTCCAATGAGTTGGTGGCGAATATCTTACATTTATGAAGACCGTTTTCGTCCAGAATGGCGCGGCATTCGATCGAGAGGTAGGCAAGGTCACCGCTGTCGAGTCTGATGCCGTATCCGGCTTCATAGGTGTCGTCGATTCCGTTCTCCTTGAAGGCCTTGATGGCATTGAGGACTCCGCATTTGAGGGTGTCGTATGTGTCTATGAGAAGAATCAGAGGTTCTCCCTTATGTGTCTTGATATATGTATCGAACGCTTTGTATTCGCCTGCAACGCTGCATCCGAATGAGGTAACGTAGCTGTGAGCCATCGTGCCTGTCGAGCCGTAATCGTACATCACGCCGGTAAGGATGTTTGACGTAGCGCTGCATCCTGCAATCACTGCGGCTTTGGCTCCATATGTCGCAGCCCAAGGACCATGCGCTCTTCTCGAACCGAACTCGCTCACGGGACGGTTTGTTGCGCGGCATACCCTTGATGCCTTGGTCGCAACGGCCATCTGATGGTTCATGATGCAGAGCATAGGTGTCTCAAGCACCTGAGCCTCGATCAGCGGACCTTCGACTATTATGATAGGCTGGTTCGGGAATACGATCTCGCCCTCACGCATAGCATAGACTGTTCCTGTGAACTTCATTGCTGAAAGGTAGCCCCTGAACTCGGCGTATTCTTCTCCCGGAAGAAATTTCTCGAAGAATACCGGATCCATGTTTCCGAGGTTCTCGATCATTTCGATGACTTCGTCAATGCCGCTCACCACAGCCCAGTTGTTGTTTTCCGGTGCCTTTCTGTAGAACATGTTGAATACAGCGTGCTGATCCTTCATGCCGCTGTCGTAGAAGGACTTTCCCATTGTGTATTGGTACTTGTCCGAGCAATATGCGAAATTAAGCATAGCGATTCATGGTTTTAAATCATACAAATATAATCTTTTTTTGTTTGAAGTCTTTCCTAATTTCGTATTTTTGTTGACAAGATTACCCTTGATATGAAGGATTTATACAGTTTGTTCGAGAAATATACAGGCATGAAGCCGGCAAATGTGAATTCGCTGACCGGGTCGGCAAGCAACAGGAGCTATTTCAGGATGTCTGGAGGGGAGAACCCGCTGATGGGTGTGGTCGGAACTGATGCTCTTGAAAACAAGGCTTTCATCACTCTTGCGGGCCATTTCCATGAAAAGGGCATACCTGTGCCCGAAGTCGTTTCCGTCAGTGACGACGGCATGCGTTATCTTCAGGAAGATCTGGGGAATGTACTGCTTTCAGACATGATTGCCGCTGCTCATAAGGACGGAGGAATAGAGGAGGGAAGCGATCTCGAAGACTTGCTCTGCCGCACGACAGGCCTTCTTCCGAAGATACAGTTCGAGGGTGCTAATGGACTGGATTTTTCCGTATGTTATCCTCAGCCTTCCTTTGACAGGAAGATGATAATGTTCGATCTGAACTATTTCAAATACTGCTTCCTGAAACCTTCGGGAGTCGAGTTCAATGAGGTCTTTCTGCAGGAGGATTTCGAGAGATTGGCTGACGAACTGCTCAAGGACGACAGCGATACATTTCTTTACAGGGACTTCAATGCCCGTAATGTGATGGTTAAGGATGGTGAGCCTTACTTCATTGATTTTCAGGGTGGAAGGCGTGGCCCGATCTATTATGATGTAGCTTCATTCATATGGCAGGCGAGAGCGCGTTACCCTGAGTGGCTGAAGCAGAAGATGCTCGAGAGCTATCTGGAATCATTGGCTTCGTATGTTTCTGTTGACCGTGCCTTCTTCGAGGAAAGGCTCAGGCTTTTCCGTCTTTTCAGGATGCTTCAGGTCTTGGGAGCATACG
>JAEIGA010018387.1_pt1 | contig 10645 bp, 12 predicted proteins | sample 9270691 | NCBI WGS metagenome assembly JAEIGA01 (sample SAMN17057246, study PRJNA624740) | gut metagenome | biome: biome; isolation source: fecal sample | host: Bos grunniens | place: China: Xizang | collected 2019 | reverse complement strand
CGGGTTCGAGTCCCGTCAGCGGCACCATATGTTGTTATGGTCAAGTGGTAAGACACTGGGGGAAGCAGTATAATCGTAAACATTAACAGCGATACTCTCGGAGACACAGGTTCGATTCCTGTTGGCAATACCAGACAAATAGGAAGAAACGTTCAACTCGTAGGTGTATGGTTGCATACCAAGAATTCAAAGCACATTCTTGGAGGTTCGGTTCGAATCCGTAGTGTAGATGTGGGTGCACGACTGTTTGGTGCTTAAAAAATTATCCTTGTCTATATTGACAAGGTAATTTTTTTGTGTTATAATATGTATACAACCCGAAAGTCGGGTGTAAAATAGAAAAAATTCAAAGGAGATTGATTACCATGGATGAAAAGAAGTATTCCACATTTTTGAACTGTAACAAGTGCATCAGTTACAACGGAGGCGAGTTTATCGGTGTTTCCACTGTCGTAAAGTTGTCTAACTTTAAGCAGAAGGAAGTTAACGGTACAAAGTTGACTACTGCTCGTGCTCGCATCGCAAATCGTTCTAATGTTCTTTCTGCAGTTCTCGGACAGACGATTACACCTGACGAATACGGCAACGTATGGGTTGATGTAACCTTCTGGGACAGCAAGTCTGACAGAATCGGCAAGTATCTCGGCGATAGAGAAACTGCTCGTGTATTCCTTGTTGGTGCTTTGTCCTGCCGTACATTTGAAAAGGAAGATGGAACTACTGGCATCGGCATTACCATTCGTGCAAGCGATTGGGCTCCCGCCGAAGGTCGTCCTGCTTCCGCAGAGTAAAAACATAAAAAACAGGAGTTTTAAAACTCCTGTTTTTTGCATTTTAAAAGGGTTCTGCTTTTTTTGCAGAACCCTTAATGTTATCTAATTTTATTGTAAATTTCAACAATAGTCTTATCGTCAATACCTTCAACTTCGATGTATTGGATTTTTAGTGCAGTAGCAATGTTTTTCATGTGAGTTTGATTGGCATTTTCCATGGGTGTTTTTGTGTTTCGGACAATACAAATGGGTTTACCTGTTGCTATACTGCACAAAAGAAAATCTGCTTTCAAATAGGGCAAAATTGAGTAAATTGGGTTTTTAGCATTTGCCTCTATGTTTTTAATTTGAACAAAATCGGAAAAATTGATTTTGGGGATAATAAACACACCTTTATTTCTCAATGCGTGACTTAATCTTTCAAATGCAGTTAATTCATGTTCTTTCATAATTGGTCTACATTCAATTGAATAAGAAACTGATACTGGAGTTTCGGTAGTAGAACCTTTTGACTTTTTAGGTTCTTTTACCTTTTTCTCAAACATTCTGAAAGATTTTTTATATTTTGGTTGGAAAATATATACTAATGTACAAATTAGCGCGATAAAGACGAAACAAAGCATTCCTATCATTACGACTTCTGCTACATTCATTGTTGTTCAACTCCTTCGGGTTTTGTAAATTCTATTTTTTCAATATCGTGGTCTTCAAATGAAAGCGAACCATCTTCATTGCGCTTTCTTACATATATATCAATATCTGGAAATTTCTCATGCAATTCTTCCGCAGTGTAATAATCTGCATTAGAAATATATTTATGAGTTCGTGGTTTCATAAGACCTTCTTTTGCAGCAGAATAAGATTTGCTTTTCAACCTACCGCAAATCTTACATCTTTCTGTCCAAGAAAAACCAAATAACCAACCACTTAACAAAATGTCTTCGTATTCGTGTTTGTGAGAACTGCGTCTGTTGGACTTTGATTTCCCGTCTTTTTTCTTTTTGTGCTTTGGTACTTCATCATAAAAATCTTGCATAACTAACCTCCATTGTATTTTCATTTATTATACAATAAAAAAAGTAAAAAGTCAATGAAAAAGAAAAAACTTGAAAAACACTTTTGAAAATTGTATTATTTTTTTAGAAAAACAAAGGAGAAACAATATGGAAAGAAAAATATTGAACATAAAAGAAATCTTAAAAAACACAAATTATAAGAGAAATTGCTTTCTTTTTAGCATTTTCTTTTTTGCAGGAATTTTAGCATGCACTGTTTGTCTCACAAGCGGTTTGAGTTATGAAATTACTTGGGAAAGTATTTTAGGTACTTCAATTTTTACACTTGTTTTTGGTTTTCTTTTCATTTGGTTTTTTGGTCTAAAAAATATATTAAGTATTTTAAGAGATGTGAAACCCATAAAAAATAAAGATTTCGTAATATATGAAGATATACTTGTCGGAAAAACAAAAAATCATGTCAGAGATAGTACTTACTATGAATTAGTGTTTGATGGTTTCACATTTAAGACTGGCGAAAGTATAACTGTTGAATTCATTGAATATAAATATTCAAAAATAGGAGAACCATATTATATTGTTTCAAGCAAAAACGGAAAGAGCAATTTGGCTTTTCCTAAATCAAAATATGAATTAGATACAGAATTGTATCCATTGGTGAGGGTGATAAATAGTGAAAACAATTTCTAAAAATTTTGTTCTTGCTTTCCTTGCTGGTTTTGTAATAGCACTTGGTTGCTTAATTAATTTGATATCGCAAAACCCAGTTGTAGGAGCAGTATTCTTTACAACTGGGTTATTTTTGGTTTTAACAAGAGGTTATGACCTTTTTACTGGCAAGGTTGCATATATTGCAGACAATGATTACAAATATAGTTTGAACCTTATTTTAATGTGGTTCGGAAATCTTGCAGGTGCCTTTACATTAGCAATGATGACAAGATTTTCTGCTTTATATAATAAAATTAGTGAAAAAAGTACAACTGTTGTTGAAACTAAATTAACTCAAACACATTTAAGTGTGTTTATTTTGGCGATTTTGTGTGGTGTTATTATATTTTTAGCAGTTGAAAATTTTAAGAATAATCAACACGAGTTTGGCAAATACCTTGGTCTTGCGTTTTTGATACCGCTTTTTATTATATGCGGTTTTGAACATTGTGTTGCTAACATGTATTATTGTGTTGTAACAAATGGACATTGGGTAGATAAAATCATTTTTTTAATAATTTCTACGCTTGGAAACACAACTGGTTCACTTATTTGTAATGCTTTGAAAAAATACAAAAATAAATAAAAACAGTCTCCTTTCGGAGACTGTTTTCTTTTAGTCGAGAATAGTGCGGACTGTAATCGTATTGAGAATATCTTTCCCAGAGAGACGACGCAATTCTTCAAGAATCTTATAAGAGTTGCTACATCCAAAATAATCACTTGGGAAGTTTACATTTACAGAACAGTCATTGCGTTTACCCATAGAAACAAGTTGCTGATATTTTTTGTTCATTTCGCAGTTCACTGTGTAAACAGTGGTAAAACCGCAATCGAAAGGTCTTTCAGGAAGTGTCTTCTTAAATTCTTCAATTGCATCTTTGTGCTTTTGAAAAATTTCAGAAATTTCGCTTTCGTAGAATTCTACTTCTTCCAACACATTCTTTTTTTCTTCTTCAGAAAAACCGAGTGTTTCCATATGTGCAGTGATTACACGATATGCAGTAGAATTTTCGTGACAAGCACTACGAATAGCAATGCACTCTTCCATTGTTGCATCTTCTCCAACACTCATGGGACTATCGGAATCGATAATAACCGATTCGAATTCCGCCAGTCTCATACCGAGAACATTGGTGGCATCCGTTACATTCGGTTCGTACCTCATCAAACGAGAACCATAATAATTGAAAAAGTTTTCGATGAAACCTTTTGTTAACCTTGCGCGATACACAGAACGACCATCACCGATATCAAAACCGTAATAAGGGACAGAACGTTCATCAACCTCAATATCACTAACATATTGAAGGTCAAATGCATCCTTATTGATATCAACAAAGCGATACCAATAGTCTACAGAAACTGCCAAACCGTTATTTATTGGTTTTACATCTCTCTTTCTGTCAGTATGAACTCTGAAAGAGGTCGGTGCATTCAAAATATGCACAATGGGATAACCCTTTTGAGAAGTAAATAGAAGTCGTGCTTTGTAAATAGGTTTATATGCACTCTTTTTACCATCTTTCATGGTACTCAATGTCCATGCATTGTTTTCGAAAACATAGTGATAATAAGTGTCAAAACCCTCCAAAATATCTTCTAATTCACTTTCATCATAAACATTGCAAGCAGAAATTCTGCTATCTCTATGAAGAAAAACAGAAACTCCTTCTTGCGGGTTTTCAATTGTGTGCGGTGTATCGGGATAAGGTGCAAGTTTTGGTGCGATAATAACAGATGTTCCCATCAACACAAGTTCTTCTGCCAATTCAGCGGAATTATAATGCTTCGCAAGGATGTCTTTTAATTCAACTGGATTGGGTTGGAGACAAGTGCTGAAAAAAGAACCTCTTTCACCACGGAAAGAAATAATAGCAATTGTACTCATAATAATTCCTCCTTCTTATTTTGTTAAGTACTATGCATTAAAAATTATCATAAAAAACAGGTTTTTTCTCAAGAAAAAGAAAAATTTCTAAATTTTTTTCAAAAACCTATTGACATTTGAAAAAATATGTGTTATATTATTCCTGAAAAATGATGTGAAATATAACATGTTGATTGTGATGTATCAACTTTGAAATTTTTCTTTCGACCAACGAATGTTCGCCGCATTCGTTGGTTTTTTTGTTTTTCTACATCAATATTATACCATGTTCTCCTTATATAGTCAACCTTTTTGCTGACTTTTGTGTGGATAAAATGATATCATTTTCGTTGACAAAAAGGATGTTTTGTGTTATAATTATTCTATATAAATATGGAAAGGGGACAATACTTTGAAGGATTTTTTAAAACATCTTAATGCTGAACAGTATGAAGCAGCAACAACAATAAATGGTCCGTTACTGATTATTGCTGGTGCAGGTTCGGGGAAAACACTTACTCTTGTTTCAAGAGTTGCAAATATGATTGATGAAGGAATTTCGCCAGAATCTATTCTCTTGCTTACCTTTACAAACAAAGCGGCAAAAGAAATGAAAAATAGAATTGTAAAACATATTGGCGAAACTGGTGAGAAAATCGTCGCATCTACATTCCATTCTTTCTGTGCAAACTTTTTGAGAAAACATGCACACCTTATGGGTGTTGATAATAATTTTACAATTATTGATAATCCTGATGCTGCAGAAGTCATGAGTATTGCAAAAACAGAATTCATTGCTGACCAAAAAGCAAAGGGAATTGTTTATGATGCAAAAGATTTCCCTAATAAAAAGGAAATTTGTGCGATTTATGAAAATTCTATCAATAATAATGAACGACTTGCAGATGTAATTCTTAACAATGGATATTCTGCATATTATTCAGAAATAAAAGAAATTATCGAAAGATATATTGATTATAAGAAAAAGCACTCATTTTTTGATTATAATGACCTGTTGTTGTATACGAAAAGAATTTTACAACAGTTTGAACATGTTCGAGTAAAACTCGGAAATCAATATCTTTATGTTTCTGCTGACGAGTATCAGGATACAAACATTATTCAGGATGAAATTCTCGAATTAATTTGCCGTGACCATGGCAACATCGCTGTTGTTGGTGACGATAATCAGAGCATTTATCGTTTTCGTGGGGCAAGAATTGAAAACATTCTATCTTTCTCTAAAAGACATCCAAATTGCAAGACGATTGTATTAAATCAAAATTACCGCAGTTCTCAACAAATCTTGGATTTGGCAAACAATGTTATGAATTATGCAACAGAGGGAATTCCAAAAGAGTTGCACGGTCAATTTGATGATGAGATGCCAAAACTGATTGTTACAAAAGATAATGGTGAAGAAGAATGGAAAATCTTCAACATAATTAACGATTGTTACAGGATGGGTATTCCTTATCACGAAATGGCAGTCATTGTGAGGAATTCTTCACAATCTTATGGATTGGAAAATATTTTGACAAAGAACGGAATTCCATACGAAAAATTTGGTGGACTGAAATTTATGGAAAAAGTTGTAGTTCGTGATGTACTGTCGTTTTTGAGGATTATTGTAAATCCAAGTGATGAAATTGCGATGTATCGTATTTTGCAATTGTATCCTGGCATCGGTAAGACTTATTCCAGCAAAATTACTGCATCAATAGCGGAAAGTGGTCTCGATGTCTTGCAAAATCTCTATAAGACAAGTAAGTTCCATCAATATATGGAAGAACTTCACGAAGTTGTTACAAATCTTAAAAAACAGGATTTACACGAGCAACTTAAATATATTTTGGAAGACTATTACGTTCGAGCAATTGAGCGAAGTATCGACAATGCCAAAATTAGCGATAGTGAAAAATTGGAAAGAAAGAAAAAAGCATATAATGACATTGAGGACACAAAAGTCCTTTATGAAATGGCAAAAGATTATAAGAGAACAAGCACTTTTCTCGAAGATTTAACACTTGATGCCAGTGCACTTAAAGATGAAGATGATAAGTTGAATATTACAACTATCCATTCCGCAAAAGGTCTTGAATACGAAGTTGTGTTTTTAATGGATGTAATTGAACAAATTACACCAAAATGCGCACAAGATAGCGAAGAAGACCCAGAAGAATTGAGATGTTTATATGTTGCTTTAACACGAGCAAAGAGAAAACTTTATTTATTTGCTCCAAAGTCGCATATGCATCCACAATTTCACATTTTTACTTCCGTTTTGTCTCATTTTATAAATTACGATGATGTATTAGAAGGTCTCGATAAAAATGTTACCGATAGAGAACTCTTTTACATGAGGCAAAAAGCAGATATTTGGGATATATATTAAAAGAAAAACAGGAAAAGCCATTGCTTTTCCTGTTTTTTCTGTTTAGCGTCTGTGGTAAGTGTTCTCGTTCTTAATAATTTTTTCCACCTCTTTGTTGATTGCATACACAGACCCTTTTTTTAGTTCGCCATAATAGGTATGGTCTTTCAACATTTCCTTGGGAATCAAGGTTATGTTTTCAAGCAGTGCATAACCGTTAGCTTTTCCGAAAACTTCACGGTCTTTTGCGGAATGGCGAGTTTTTGACATTGGCAATACATGTACCACGGGGGAGTGGGCATTGCAAGCCTCGTTACTCATCACGATATAGGGACGAACACCCGAAACACGATGGAACGATTCAGATTTGGGAAGAGACAAATAGTACACAGAACCTTTCATCACATTTTTGTCTAAATCTTGGTAAATACCAAGTTGGATAAAGGCAGCATTATGTACTCTCTCGATGTCTTCTTCACTCAACTTTGTGCAAAACTTACCCTTGGCAACGATACAAGCAGGAACAGTAATCATCTGTTCGAGTAGTACCATAGTTTCCTTGTCCCAAATAGAAGCGATTCTTACTTGGGTAGGGAGAGTGCGCTTTGAAGTTTTGCTGGTGCAAGGAGCAACAAGGCAACAAGTTCCATAGTTGCGAATAATCACATAAGGATGAATGCCCTGATGCTGATGCGGATTAAGCGGGTCCTTTTTTATATCTATAAGGCGGACCTCATTTTCAAATTCGTTCACAAAAATTCCTCCAATCTATTTATTTACCAATTTAATTCCGCCGAAATATTAAACTGATAACACAGAAAGTATAAAATATACTAAAAAAAATTTCAAAAAAATAAAACAAAAAGACCTGCTTGTGCAGGTCTTCTTGCTAAATTTCAGTCTGAACATTGTCAATAACAAATACAGAATCAAAACCTTCTTCCTTGGTAGGCATCTGAAAGTTCTGATATTGTCTTTCAATTACAGATTCAGGCACTTTTCTGTCGCGCTGAAAATTGCGAGCCTTCGCAATCTCAATAGGAGTATGTACCACAATAGCGACAGTTTCGATGTTATGTTGCTTGCCTTTCAGCAAGAAACGCCGTCTGCTCTTCCGAGAGATATTGGTAGCATCCAAAATGACATTCTTTCCTTCTGCGAGCAAATTGGAAACCAACTCATCAATGCGAGCGAACAATTCTTTGTTGTGGGACTGGTCTTCAGCATTTCCATACCATTCAGCACGCTTGTCGTCAGAAGAGACAATTTCACAATTGAGCATTTTGGCAAGGTATTTAGCGATATGGGATTTGCCAGAACCAGGCATTCCAACCATAATGTAAAGCATAAAACATCTCCTTCCTTATGTTAAAAAATACTTACTTTAATATAATATAATTATATCATAAAATTTTCAAAAAAACAATCATAAGTTTTTTGACATTGGGAAAATAATGTTTTATAATTTTGTGAAGAGGTGATGACAATGCTGAAATGTGCAAGTTTCTTCGCTGGTGTTGGCGGTATCGACTTTGGTTTTAATCAAGCAGGATTTGAAACAGTATATGCCAACGAATTTGATACAGATGCTTGTAAAACTTATTCATTAAATCATAAAAACTTAATTGATTGCAGAGATATAAGAGATGTAAAAACAGAAGAACTCCCAGATTTTGATGTTATGCTTGCTGGTTTTCCTTGTCAACCTTTTTCTATTGCGGGTTATCGTGAAGGATTTGAGGATAAAAAGGATAGAGGGAATTTGTTCTTTGAGTTGGTTCGCATTGCGAAAGATAAAAAACCAACAGTTATTTTTTTAGAGAATGTAAAAAATCTCGTTACTCACGACAATGGCAATACAATGAAAGTAATTGTTCAAGAACTTGAAAAAATGGGATATAAGGTTTTTCACAGGGTCTTGAACACAAGTAAGTATGGTAATGTTCCACAGAACAGAGAACGTATTTACATAGTGGCATTTTTGACGGAAAATGAAAATCTACCATTTTCTTTTCCGAGTGAAATTCCTTTGACAAAAACAATTCATGATATTGTTTGTGATGAAAAGATAGATGACCGTTATTACTATACAGAAAAATTTAGTTATTTTGATGAATTAAAAAACAGTATGACAAATAAGGATACTGTATATCAATGGAGGCGAAAATATGTTAGAGAAAACAAACATAACCTTTGTCCAACATTGACTGCAAATATGGGTACTGGTGGCAACAATGTGCCACTTGTTTTGACTCAACACGGCATTAGAAAACTTACACCAAAAGAATGTTTTTTGTTCCAAGGATTTCCGAACGGTTTTATTCTTCCAAAAGATTCTACTGACTATAAACTATGGAAACAAGCAGGAAACTCTGTTTCTGTACCAGTTATTAGAAGAATTGCGGAGAATATATTGGAGGTAATTGAACAATGTTATTTGAATGCATGATACATAGTAGTGGTAAAGAAACCGCTATGCATTGTCATCGTGTAGGCGAATATGCCAGAATATTTTTATCCAAAGATAGTCTTGGGTACTCAAAAGAAGAAGTTGATTGTATCGTTAAAGGTGCGAGTTACCATGATATTGGTAAAGCAAAAATTGATAAGAATATACTTTATAAATCTGGCGGGCTTACCGATGAAGAGTTCGAAATGATAAAACAACATTCCGTTATTGGATATGAAATTTTAATGGAAAACTCTAATTTATTAACCGAACAAGAAAAAGAAATCTGTTCAAAAATTGTATTATTACATCACAAGAGAATTGATGGAGGCGGTTATCCAAAAACAGAAGATGATATACCGCTTTATGTTCAACTGATTTCTATTCTCGATGCATTTGATGCTTTAACATCAGAAAGATGCTATCAAAAATCACGAAGTAGAGAAGAGGCATTGACGATGATAAGAGATGGCAAATGTGGCGGAAAGATGAACAAAGAATTGATAGAAAAAGTCAGTAAATTCATTGACAAAGTTTTATAAAAGTGGTATAATATATATACAATAATAACGGAGGAAAGAGTGGTCGTTTACAATGAAAATTGGATACATAATTAATAGGAAAAGCACAAATTGCCATTATCTAAAATATGTGGATGGGAAACATATTTGGGCAGAGAAAGGCACAGGAAATCTTGTTGAAGATATTAAAAATGAAGAACATCCTTCAATTTTTGAAACACCTGAAGATGCATATGGTTATGCATATAATGTGGCAAATCTCGACAATAATGAATTCGAAGTGCAAGAAATGTTCTATAATGCTGAATAAAACAACATCGCCGCATTCTCGTGACTTTAGTCGTGAGTAAGGCGATGTTTCTTATTATTCTTAAACAAAAAGGGTTGTAATTTATAATAAAATATGTTATAATATACTTATCTTAAACAGAAAGGAAGTGCTTATCAAAGAATGAATATAACTACTAGTTATAAGGTTCAAATTGTTGGTATTAACAGAATGTTAAGACCAACCGTAAATAAATATAGAGAAGCGCTTGCTTTCTTAATCCCCATTATAAATAATGAGTGGGATAGTATTTCTGCACTAAAAGGCAATCACAAAAATAATTTGGTTGAACATCTTATTCATACGACAAAGGATAATGAGGCAAAATATCCAGAGTTCGACCAATTGTTTTACAAAATGCCGAGTTACTTCCGCAGAGGAGTAATTGCCGATGCAATCGGTATCGTATCTTCTTACAGAAGTAACTATAAAAATTGGGAAAATAATGGTAAGGTTGGTAAACCACCAAGATTACAGACAAAACATTATAGTTGCCCAATTTTCTATAGAGACAATACTTATGAAGAAACAGATAATCCTAATGTCGTAAGATTGAAGTTATTTATTAACAACGATTGGATTTGGTATCCCGTACATCTTCGT
>JAEIGA010018386.1_pt1 | contig 10645 bp, 13 predicted proteins | sample 9270691 | NCBI WGS metagenome assembly JAEIGA01 (sample SAMN17057246, study PRJNA624740) | gut metagenome | biome: biome; isolation source: fecal sample | host: Bos grunniens | place: China: Xizang | collected 2019 | reverse complement strand
TCTATCCTCTTGGTTCTTTAGCTTTAAATCTTAAACCTTTGTAACCACATTTTCTGCAAGTAGTTGCGCCAGCAGGGTTACGAGCGTTACATTTTAAGCAGATTTTTACATTGAACATTCTGTTTTCTGCTTCTTCGAATCTTGCCATTAATAACTCCTCCTATAATCGTGAAAATCAATAATAATAAAACGTTATGAAATAAAAAATAATATTCCAGTGTTCATAACTATTAATTAATTATTTTAACTTAATAGTATTTAAATGTTTAGTAAAAACCTTGAAAATAATGATTAAATCGGCATTAATGTCAATAATGAACTTTTAGATTTATTATTCATCATCCTTTTCGTGCTCTTGGAGAAAATCATTTTGTATTTTGACAACTTCCAAACTGGTATCCGCTTCGCTGTAGGCTTCAAGCAGATCATGATTTAGCTCCAAAAAGGTATGGCCCCATTTAAAGCCGTCCATGAGCTCACGGGCTTCATCCTTAAAACGGGTGATGTATAGTGTTGCTGCTACAGCTTCAACAGTTGATAGAATACATGCCTTTCCATAGTTAACGGGATTTGTCGCTATTAAGAACGGAAGTGACCTGTGATATTTGGACAGAGCAAAGAATTTTTTAGATTTGGATACCTCATTCCAGGAGCAATCCAAACCTACAATTCCTCTTCTGTGCACATATCGATAGTCCTCGTATGATACAGCCTTTTCCGCATATGGATTTAGAACAATTGCACCGCCTGGAATCTTATTTAAATCATAGACTAATCTGCATTTGCCTTGCTTTTCCATTTTGATGGAAGTGCATTTTTTTCTATCGCATTCGTCTGCATGAAAGACTGTAATTTTCATTTATTGTGCTCCATCCAATGCAGAAGTGTTTCCTGCTTTATACTGATGGATAAGATCCATCTGTTGAGCAAATTGCTCTTCGGTAAGGCCGAACTCATCATAAATATGAGGAACTCCGCTCATTTTCTTAAGAGTTATGCTTTCAAGCAACGGCTGCATATAATCGGTATATGACTGTCCGAAGGCATTTCCTGTTGAATTAACATCAGACTTGCCGTCAATAATCATGTAAATCAGGTATCCTTCTTTTTTGACTTGTGATTGTGCGATAATGATATTCATTGTATTGTTGTCATCTGATTTTGTATCATTGCCAGGAATGGCCTGTGTGAAGTAAATATTCCAGTCATTTCCGTTGATATTTCGCTCTTCAGGATTTGTAACACCTTGAACTTCATAGATTTCCATCAAAGCTGTTGAATTGTCGACAGTGGAAATGTTGTATGTTATCTTATGTTCCTTGTCTTCATAGGAATGCATGAATTTCTCCTTGTCGTTTACCAATGTCACATTGCCGACAAAATCACCTTCCATGAACTTTGTTTTAAAATGTGTAGATCCTAAATCAGAATTATTGCCATTTAACATGCCGGAAAAAAAAGCAAATCCAGCAATTGCAATAATGGCTACAATTACTGCCAATAAAATTATTATCTTTTTGTCATCCATTAAGAAAACTCCTTAATTCTAATTATAATATTGTATAAGTAAAAAGTATTTAATATAGTTTAGTTAGATATTCTAATATATTAAATAGTTTAATAAGGTCAAATTATGAATAAAAAAAAGCAGTATCAAATATTACTTGCAGTTCTGATACTGATTGTAATATTTAACTTAGCAATTATTCTAACTTCAGTATTTGAAACCCCCGACAATGTTTATAATGTGACAACTGTCGGGAAAAATGCTAATGGAACTGTTTATAAAATCGAAGCGGGCAATATGTCCTCCAATGAAACTGTAGGGATTATTTTAGGAGTTCATCCGAGAGAACATGAAATTCATGAGGCCGTCAATAATACAATATACAACATCACTAGTGAAAATGGAACTCAAAATCTCACTAAAAAATACGTCATTTACTATGTCAAGACAATTGACAACCTTACTACACGCGAGGATACAAGGCCTGCGGGTGAGGAACTGGCAAATGAATATATTGTACCGAATATCGTAAAAGACGATCCATTTATCGTGATTGATGTTCATGAGATAAACCCTGATTTCGAATATTCGAATTTCATTTTCAGCCTTTCCAACAGGACTGATAAAATTGATTCATATATCTCAAAGCTATCCAATGATGTGAATCTTGTAGATTTTCAGTTCGATGATGGAACAAGCCCTGAAAAGGTTACAAAACCAATAGCAGAAAAAGGAATTAATACATTTCTGATGGAAACTTCAATTACTGATGCTTTAGTGCAAAAACAGCAAACCGCAGATAATTTAATAAAAAGTTTAGACGAACTGGAACCTTAATCAAGTGATATTATGAATAAGATTCGTGGAATTTTAATTGGCAGAATGCAACCAATTCATAATGGGCATATGCAAGTCATAAAAAAGATTTTAGAAGAAGTAGATGAAATTATAATTGGTATTGGCAGTGCACAGCTTAGCCATGAGGCAAAAGACCCTTTTACTGCCGGTGAGCGAATCGTTATGATTTCCCATGCTTTAGTTGAAGCAGACATTGATCCGTCCAAGTATTACATCATTCCAATGCAGGACATCAACTATAATGCAATCTGGGCTTCACATGTTAAGATGGTGACTCCGCCATTTTCAATTGTCTATTCCGGAAATTCCCTTGTAAAGCAGCTATTTGCAGAGGAAGGGTTTGAAGTAAGACAACCCCCTCTTTATGATCGCCTGCACCTGTCCGGAACAGAAGTGAGGAAAAGAATTTTGGAAGACGGAAACTGGCAAGAGTTGGTTCCAAAGGCAACAGCGAATGTAATCAAAGAAATAAACGGTGTTGAAAGAATTAAAAATTTATCAGTTAAAGAGATTAGTGAAATATAACAATAGTTATATATACTATGTCACCATACATATAATGGAGATGAAATTATGGTCGTAAGAGTTATAGAAGCAAAAGAAGACAAAGTCACAATGGCTGATTTAATAGCAGATTTAAAAAAGAGCAACAAAATTGATTATTCAGGAGCCATTTTTACTTTTGAAGGAATTGTACGTGGAAAAGAAGAAAACATGACATTGAAAAAATTAATCTTAACTACTCCTGACAAAGAAAAAACTCAAGAAGAAATCGAAAAAATCGTTGAAAACGTTAAAATCAAATATAATGTTTTTGAAATCTCAGTAATTCACTACATCGGTGAGTTCTATACTGGAGACATGTTATTTTTAGTTGCAGTTTTAGGCGATCACAGAAAAGACGCACTTGAAGCTTTAAAAGAAGTTATTGAAACTGTAAAATATGATGTTGAATTTAAAAAAGAAGAAATTTCCGAAGAGGGAACAAAGACCATCCTTGCTGGTGGATAAATGAGCACTTTATTCTTTATCCTAAGGCTCATACTTCTGTTTTTAATAATCTATGCAATTATCAAAAACTTGAAGACCCTATTAAAAGCGGGAATAGTCATATTCATAATTTTAATATTATTAGGATTGATGGGATATTAATCCCAAATCCCTAAACTTATTTTCCAATAATTACTTCAGTGGATTTGATGATAACGGTAACATCGTCACCTTCAGTTAAACCTAATTTTTCAGCAGATTCTTTAGTAATAACAGCAGTAATAGTGTTAGGTTCACTAATATCGATTTTAATGTTTGCCATTACAGCACCAAGTTCAATACCTGTAATTTTACCTTCTAATTGATTTCTTGCACTAAGTTTCATTTCATATCACCTCGTATTTGATAATACTAAATTGTATCGAATTGTATATAAATGTTTCGTTTTTTGATTTTTAAAGAGTTTTAAAATCGATTACCGAAAATGCTTCATATCGAGAAAAAAATTAAAAATTTTAATTATAAAAATACATAATATTCATTTATATAGATTATAATCATTAATTTATGTTTAAATTAAAAAAATAATAATTAATTATGATTATTATATATTTATAACTTATTATAACTTATTATATCAAATTTTATCGAAATTCATAATAAAACATCGAAGTGCAATAAATGCACATCTAGAAAATTATATTAAAAAACAAATGTAAATAATTTATTATGAAAGTCGAATTAGAATCAATAGGCACAATCCATACTGAATTTAAAGAAATTGAAGGAATGCCAATTCAGCCAACAGGTGCAAAAGGAATAAAAGGAACAATTGAAATTAAGGACAAATTTATAGATGGTTTAAAAGACGTTGACGGGTTTTCACACATTCATTTAATCTATTTATTGCACAAAGTCGACGGCTACATGCTTGAAGTCAAACCCTTTATGGACAATGACACTCATGGAGTATTTGCAACAAGATCACCTAAAAGACCAAACCGCATTGGAATGAGCGTCGTTAAAGTAAGCAAAGTTGAAGGAAATACTGTCCATGTTGAAAACGTAGACATATTGGACGGAACACCCCTTTTAGATATCAAGCCGTATGTTCCTAAAATATATGAAGATACTATTGATGAGCTAAAAATCGGTTGGTTTGAAACCAAACACCAAAAGGCAAAATCACAAAAATCAGATGATAGATTCAAATAATCTATCCAAACTATTTTTTAAAAAAAAGAATTGAAAAGCTATAAGTTGTTTATAGCTTCAGTAATCAATTTAATGGTTGATTCAATATCATCCATACTGCATACACTTACAGGAGTGTGTATATAACGGGTAGGAACAGATAAAACACCGGTTGGAATTCCTTCACGGGTCAAGTGAATTGCGGTTCCGTCTGTTGTTCCACCGTCACTTACTTCCAATTGGTATGGAATTTCGTTTTCATCACCTGCATTGATAAGCATGTCCTTTACAGATTGCTGGGTTAAGATTCCCCTTCCGCTTGCATCTGCCAAGATAATTGCCGGACCTTTGCCCATTACAACAGGTGCCTCTTCAGGTTTAATTCCTGGGTGGTCTCCTGATAAAGTCACATCAAGCGCAATAGCCAAATCAGGGTTTAATTTGAATGAAGAGGTTTTTGCTCCCTTAAGGCCCACTTCTTCCTGTACGGTACCTACACCATAAACGGTAGCTCTTGTATTTACTCTTTTTAAAACTTCAATCATGACATAACAACCGACACGGTTGTCTAAAGCCTTACCCATAATCAAATTGCTTGGGTATTCGACAAATAAAGAATTGAAGGTCATTTTGTCTCCTATTCTGACCAATTTTTCTGCTTCCTCTTTGTCTTTTGCGCCGATATCGATAAACATGTCATCAGCCTTGACGACTTTGTTTTTCTCTTCAGCAGTTGTTACGTGAGGTGGCTTTGAACCTATTACACCTACAACAGGTTTTCCAACGGATGAATGAACTGTTACTGTCTGGTTCATTAGCATCTGATCGTTGATTCCGCCAATAGTTGAGAATTTAATAAATCCATTATCATCAATGTATCTTACCATCAATCCGATTTCATCCATGTGTGCTGCAAGCATTACAGTAGGGGCCTTCTTTTCACCTTTTTTTGTAGCAATCAAGTTTCCCATACTGTCCTTTTCAATTTTATCTGCAACATCTTCTAATTCACGTGTAATAATTTTAGCTACTTCCTCTTCAGAACCGGATACACCAGGCGCTAAAGATAGCTCTCTCATTAATTCCATCGTATCACCAAAAAAAATTTTTGAATATAATAATTAATATAACTTCTTTAAATAAATATTTTGTTTTAAAAGAAAAAAAAGAAAAAATGTTTAAAACCCTATTTATTTAGAGCTTTAAAACCAATAGGTGTAGTACTGTATTTTGTTCCGGCCGCCATAATTACATCCTGGACAGAAGAAGTGAGTTTTGATTCCGGTCTCCAAGGCGCATCCTTATCTTGGCCAACAATTGAAACTTCGTCAACTATTCCATTTTCAAGCAGATATACTAAAATAGCTGATACTACACCACCATCTTGACCTATAATTGAATTCGCTTTTACAGAATAGATTTCAAGATAGTTTCCAAGTGGCTTTTCATCAATGTCTGAAGGGTATATTTTATCGCTTACAAAAGTTCTTGGACAGGCGAAATAACATGCGTGACAATCATCATCGCAATCGCCTTTTACAACAGGTTTTCTGCGGTTGATGTGTATTATGTCCTTTGGACATACATATTCGCATGCTCCGCACAAAACGCATGACCCTACGCTGATTACATCATTCTGAAGGTTTTCAAACTGGCATAAGCTTGATTCGCTTATGAATTCATCTTCGGTTATTGCTCTTTTTGACAATACAGGCCTTGCAACAGCTTCCCTTTTTTTATAGCGTTTGGTGTTTCTTGAGATTTTTTGATTGGCGATTTTTTCCAAAAGGCTAAGGCCTTTTTTTGGCATCATTTCTGTTGTAATGTATCCTTTGTCAATTGCATCCTCAATTATTTCCTGACCTTTTCTTGACCTCACGATGACTGTTGAGTATCCTTGCGGAGAGCCCACTGAACCTACGGAAATGTCAGCAACATCTGAAGTGTAATCTGTACATATATGACAATTTTTACGAGTAAACGGTTCTGTTTCTGCAATCGGAATGGAAAATACACTACCATCAATCAAATAGGCAACAAATCGTCCTTTATCAATTCTAAATTCTTTCACTTCATACAATTCAATGCCTTGCTGTTTTAGATATTTCTCCAGATAGGAATATGAAAAGTTTTCCATACAGAAAAGACCTATTTTTACTTCAATAGGAGATCCACCTGTATGTTCGCTGTATCTATTGATTTTTGTAGCAGCTAATATCTGACAGGGAGTTCCTACCATTGCAGTTTTAATGTCACTCACTTTTTCACCTCTTTTAATAGACCGGAAGATTACTTCCACCAATCATTATTTTTGTATTTGGTATATATAAAGTTTTTCAAAAAAATGAACAGAAACACTGAAAATTGATATTACAAATCAATTAGTTTAAATTCGCAAAATCAATGCATTTAAAAATTAAACAGATACGATAAAAATCAATTAAAAGTTAAAAATTAATATCCGAAATCATTAAGTGATTGTAAAAACAATATCAAAACAGGTGAGAGTATGTCCAATGTAACAAAAATATATTTTAGCCCTTCAGGCACAACTAAAAAAGTGGTTGAACAGATTGCCGGCAATTTTGCTGATAAAGATGCAGAAATATATGACTTGCTAAATTTTAATTCATCAAAAGAGTTTGAATCAGATGACATAGCCATTGTTGGAATGCCTATTTTTGCCGGAAGAATTCCAAAAACCGGAAGAGACAGATTATCCAAATTAAAAGGAGACAACACCCCTGCAATTGCAGTCGTAAACTACGGAAATGCCAATATAGGTGATGCACTGCTTGAATTGGTTGAACTTCTAAATGAAAACAACTTCAATGTAATAGCTGCCGGAGCAACAATCAGCCACCATTCAATATTTGATGGCGTTGCGGTTGGAAGGCCTGATGACAGCGACATTGAAAAGATCAATGAATTTGCCGGAAAATGCATTGAAAAAATAGATGCGAATGAAAGCTTAACATCAGAAATTCCCGGAAACAAGCCTTACACTGACTACAAGCAATTGCCATTCATAATAAGCAGCGACGAAAGCATCTGTTCCTTCTGCTATGACTGCGTGTCAATTTGTCCTGAAAAAGCTATTCCCGATGACGACCCGATCGACACAGACTTGGACTTATGTTCCAGATGCACTGCATGCATCTCAATATGTCCTGAAGGTGCAAGAAGCTTTACCGGAGAAGTATTTGAAAGCAAAAAACCGGCATTTGAACAAGCGAATAGTGAAAGAAAAGAGCCTGAATTTTTCCTATAAATTCATCCTCTTTTTAGCCACATTCCTTACATATTCATTTTCATCATTATTTGATACTTCTTTTAAAACCTTTTTACTTACTATTTTTTTCACGGCCGCTTCGCGAATTCTCCATGAAGGGTCATTTTTAGCGACGTCAGTAAGGTAATTCTGGTCTTTGATTAATGAAACGGCCCTGACAGAAATGTTTTCAGAAATTCCCTGCTCATATATTTTCATAATGCATTTTTCAACCTTAATCTTATTCAAGGCCTTTAAGGAGAATTCCTCATCCTCATTTGCAAGGACAATCCTGATTAATGTTTCCAAATCGCTGACATTATCCAAAGTGGATTTTCTAATGGAATCGATTTTGGCGTTTTTCAATATGTCAATGAATGCCTCTTCACTTTCAACATGATTCAATGCCTCATTGGCTATATCCTCATGAGTTGAATTGATGGCGACATATGCAAAATCCTTTTCATCAGTTATGGCAGGATTTGAAATTGCATGAGACCTTACGAATTGGTCTTCATCATCCAAGGCAATCCTGACTAATTCTTTTGGATCGGATAAATTATTTACTGCAATCTGGCGAACAAATCTATCGCTTTCCCTTGAGATTATCTTAAGCAATGTCTCTTCATCGGTTATCTTTTTGGCAGCTTCACTTCTGACAATAGAATCGCTGTCCTCCAATGCAATCTGAGCCAGAAGGCTTTCATCATCAATCTTATTTATCAAATCAAGTCTGACATCTGCTTTTTGAGAATTCAAAACAATGTTTTTAAGTATTTCGGGATTATCGATTTTTTCAAATATCAATGATCTGACTTTAGCGTTATCTTCGCTTTTGGCAATTTCGGCAAGAGTATCTTCGCTTTTTATTTTTCCGATGGCTGCTCTTTTGACCTGTTCATCCTTATCCTCGATTGCCACCTTTTTAAGAATCTCTTCATCGGTGAATGAATCCTTTAAAACGCAAGCCCTTCTAATTGAGTTATCCTCTGATTTGAAAACCAAATCATAGAGAATATCAGGACTGCTAATCTTTTCCAATGATTCTGTTCTGTATCTCTTGTCAATGGCATCTATGGCAATCCATTCGAGAGTCTCCTCATCTACAATCTTATTGAATATTTCATCTATGCTCTTGTTTTTCTTGAGGTTGATTACAATTTCTGCAATTGACTTGTTATTTTCACCCAGCCTTTCCCATGCAAAGCTTCTGACATCAAAAAACTGGGAATTTTCAGCAGCATCGAGAAGCAAATCCTCATCCTGGACCTTATTAATGGCAATCAACCTGATAGCCCTATCCTTTACATTCTTTGACATGTCCAAAGCTACAAATTGATTGGTAATTTTATCTGCAGCTTCCGCTCTCTTAATCCTATCCTTATCCGTAGTGGCTATCTTTTTCAAAATCAATTGCTCTTCATCGATTTCAACCTTGTCCGGAATGGCCTTTTTCTTTTTAGGTTTATCATCCTTTTTAAATCTATCAAATAATCCCATTTTAATTTACATCCTCATACATTTTCTCTAAAAAGTAAGCAAGCGAAATGATATCCTGACAGTTATGTTCTATTATTGGCACGACAGGACCGATATTATCTTCTCTTAAATATGTGTCATAATAACCCGGAATATACTGGCCCGGAACATCACCTTCACGTTCAATGCCAAATATTTCCCGTTCAATTGTCTGAAGCTGGCAGTTCGGAAGAGTATCCCTCCACAGATTTTTCGCAAAATACATCAAATCCAAATGAGGCAAGTCCAAATCCGGCTTTATCCCATAATGCAGGCATCTGTTTTTTATGAAGGGCACATCAAAGGTTTTTCCATTGAATGTGACATGAACTGAATCCTCATCCAAATGGGACAGATAAGCATCAATGATGTTGGGTTCCTCCGTATAATCGCGCAGGAAATACTGGGATGCGACAATATTGCTTCCCTTAATCTCAGCAACTCCGATTAAAATAATTGGAACGTTGGAAAGGCCTTTGGTTTCAATGTCCATGAACTTGAAGTTTTCAAGGTCAGTCATGCTGATGCATTTAAGAAGATTATCCCTGCATCTTTTAGTATACCTGTTATCGTCAAGCAATCCGACAATTTCGCTGAAGGACATTTCATCTATCTCATTGAGAAATTTAGATGCAATATCCGAATACCTGTCATGGTCTTTAAGGGATTCGATAGTTGCATATCCCTTTTTCTTAAGATTTTCCTCAGTCTTGAGTCCGATTCTCGGAAGCAACTTAAGATTGTGGTTGATTTGATCTTTAAAATCATTATCATAAATGTTCAAATCAATCTTTTCTTTGGTTGTAATCTTCAATACATCACCAAAAGACGTTTGATTCATCTTGCAGGCCATTACATCATCTAATGACTTATCTTCATACTCAATTAAAAGTTTTTTCTTTAAGACTTCAAAATATGAACCGGATAATGTCCTGCTTTGTTGCTTTTCGCCGTTAGAGGAATTCAAGTCTTCCAATAATGAATTTCTTAAATACTCCTCATGTTTCCAATAGTCTGTCATTCAATTAAACTTTATTAATTTATTAATATATAACCTTTTAATTAAAGTATACTTGACTTTTTATAAAATATAATAACATTTATATATTGCTTTCATCAAATAATAAAATTGGCTACAAAGTAGCCAGAGAGATAGATTAAACAGCCAAATTTTAAAATTCATTTATCTAAAAGCTTGTTAAAACAATTTGTTAGGTAGTTAATTTTTTCAATTAACTATCTAACCATCCCAAAACTCTTTTTTCAAAATCAAAAATTATCTGATTAAACCCACTTAGAAAACTTTA
>JAEIGA010018385.1_pt1 | contig 10645 bp, 6 predicted proteins | sample 9270691 | NCBI WGS metagenome assembly JAEIGA01 (sample SAMN17057246, study PRJNA624740) | gut metagenome | biome: biome; isolation source: fecal sample | host: Bos grunniens | place: China: Xizang | collected 2019 | reverse complement strand
TATAAATTGTAATGTCTTTGCCATTGTCAAGAATTGTTAGAACTGACCATTCTCTTATTGAACTAAGCTCATCGGGTTCATTTTTGCTATTGAAAACATGTATGTTTTCTTCGTCATATTTTTTTAGTTCAATAGGTTTGCCGTCAAATTTTAATGAAATTATTTCTTCTGACGGATTATAAGAGTTTGCAATTTCAATACGCTCATTGCGTATCAATACAAGCTCAATCTTGTTATCCGAATCTGTATTTACCAAGGTTATTGTACCCGAACCAGGAATCATATTGTCCTTGGAATAAGTTGTAAATTCTCCGTTTATAATTGTAACAAAATCTTCTGAAAACTTGTAACTGGTTTCTTTGCCGTTTCCGCCCTGATAATTGTACTCATAATTTTCATAAACAAGTTCTGAAGAATTATAGGTATAGCTTGTGCAATATTCGAGTTCATTTATGAACAGCAATTTTCTTATACCACTTGTTTTTTCTGTGTAGTATGCATCGACATAGTATCCAAAAAAAGCTTTTGCGTTGGTATCCTGCGCATAATATGAAACACTATCTATTATCACACATCCGGTATCTGCAATTTTGCCGTCAATTGCAGAAATTTCCGTTGCATTTATTGTACCCTCAGAAAACTTTATGTCAAACCTGTCATACAAAAGTGTACGATCCGGGTCAGACTCAAACTTGATTTCCGTACCAAAAAGTGTCTGCACATACATCTGTGTATGTAGTGTGTTATATATAATCTGATACAAATATTTAAGCTGAAGTCTATCATCTAAATGACGGATAATTCCATTGTCAAGACCAAGCTTTGAAGAAACTTCTACATAAAAAGCTTCTTGCCCGCCTTTGTATTTTGCAATAACATCATAGCCAAGTATGCGCATCATTATAGTTAATGCCTGATTCACTGTAATATCAACATCAGGAAAGAAGTCGCCAATTCCATTGCCTAATATTATCCCGTTATCCATAAGGTATGCGGCAAAAGGATACTGTTCTTCGGTAACATCATTTATAACCCTTGAAGATGTATATTCAGATACATCAACATTAAGCATGCGAGTGATAAGTACTGCAAATTCATATCTTGTTACAAAACTCTCTGCCTGGGAATTAAAGTGTATACCTTTTGTAATTCCAAGATTGTCAAGTACTTTTATAGCTGATTGATAATCAGTGTAGTTTTTTTCTTCATTTGTATTGGCAAATACAACCATTTGCATAAACATTATAACACAAAGGACAACACATATGATTTTTGTTAAATTTTTCATAAAGTTTTATCCCTCCATTATAATCCAAGCACAGCATAGATAATCTTTGCCGCTTGCGCTCTTGTGCAGAGGCTCATAGGTTCAAAGCTACCATTACCAACACCATTAATTACATTTTTTGATGCAAGATAGTTTACTGCATCTAAAGCATATTTTGAAATATTGTCTTTGTCACCAAAACCAAAATCAGGTACATTTTCTGCTTCCTGAGGTTTTACAAGACGATAAAGAAGGGTTGCCGCATCCTGGCGGGTAAGTGCTTCCCCTATGCCGAATGTGCCATCACCTCTGCCGGATACAATTCCGTTTGTTGTTGCGAGAGTGATATATTTTGCATACCATTGAGTTGGGTCAACATCTTTAAATTCTGCCTTAATATCGCCATTGGTATTGACATTGAATGCAAGCACTAAAAGTTTAACAAACTGTTCTCTGGTTACATAGCTATCGGGGTCAAAAGTTTTGTCTGCAACACCGTTTAATATACCTTTTTTGTATAATTCGGTTATTGCTTCGCTTGCCCATGAAACATGACCGATATCATCAAAAATTACTGTGGGATGTACAGGTACAACTGGCGAAGGTGCACTTCCTCCGGCTTTAATGGAACTGTAGCCGCCTTTTCCGCCGCCACCATTTCCACTGCTATTACCGGAGATGTTTTTTTCGTCATCTTCGATTTCTATAAAGTCAATTAACTTTGAAACAAAGGATTCTAAACTATCAAAAGGCTTTAATTCGTTTAAGTTAGCACACACAGTTCTTGAAACAGTTTTATCCGTTCCGAGATAGTCATAATAAGCTTCTGCAATAGACTTAATCTGTGACCAATCTTCTGTTTTGTTTAAAGAAAAAAGAAGGATTTTGTCGTTTAATTTATCAATAATATCATCAAACTTTTTGATGTCTTTTCCTGCAACCGCAGAAAAAATCTCATGTTTTTCTGTTTCATTATTCAAACTTGTATATAGTTGTGCAGTAATCAATGTTGCAATACCAAAATGTGCACCCGAATAATTATCTGCAACTTTAAGTGCAGCCTCGCCTGTGGATGCATTATTTAACAAATCTGTAAATACAGCCTCGTCAATAGCATTTTTAAGTTCAGCTGGTGTTTTGATGTCATCAATACCATTTACAAGGATAGCAAACACATCGTTTGAAAGGTCTGTGACCTTGGAATTATCAATTGCCTTCCAGTTGACAAGAGACAAAAGTTCCATGTTTTCTGTATTGGAAAGAGCATTTGCAAGGTTTTCGCCGGATAAATCCTTTAAATTATTAATGATCTCTGCAGTATCCATGTATGCAAATTCGATTACTTCAGTGTCTTTTTCTGTTGTAAGAGTGATTATATATTCATCATAATCCAAATTTGAAAAATCTATACTGAAATTGTATACATAGTCATCTTCAACGGGATATATATCTTCAAAAACAATTTCTCCACTGTCTTTAAGTGTCATAACAATGGTTACATTGTTTGAAACAGCATATCCGTTATATACAAAGTTACCAAAGATGTTAAGACAATCCTTTTCAGAATTCCAACTCTTGTTTGCAGAAAAGTTGATGCCTTCTGCAAAGGTATAATCTTCTGTTTTGCCGTTTATACTCACTTTAACTGTGTATTCATTAATGTCATCAACAAGCACAAACGGAAATTTGAACTCAAAACCGTCGGCAGAAATACGCTTTTGCGAAGTATAAACAAGCGAGCCGTTTACATCAAGTATATCTATAGATACAGGCTTTCTTATATCAGTTTTATCTGCATTGCCTTTTATTATCGCCCTTTGTGCTTTTGGGAAGTATTCAACAGTAATATCCGCGGCACTTGCAAATGATGTCACAAGGAAAAAGCAAAGGCAGATAACCGATATCATCCTTATAAATCTATTCAATGGATATTCTCCCTTCTGTAATGTAGTAATGTTAGTTTGTTATCAAGAAACAGGCAGGATTTCTACATCGTCAATGCCATACCAGCCACCTAAATTAGACGCATAAAAGCATAATATCAGTGCATCCTTGTCTATACCTTCGGGGCATTCTGACGATTCTCCGTTATAGTCCAGAACAAATTCAAACTGTGTCCATTCAGTATCTTCTATATTAACAAGATTATATTTGTCAAATCTATGAACGCTCGAACCGGACTTGACAGAATTAGCAACATCACCTACATAGAAGCTAAGGTAATCTCCTGTTTTTGATGTTATATTACTTTGTGACCTCACCTTAAATCGTATTGTATATTTTCCTGCTTTAAAGCCTTTGAAGAAATCGGGCAGTTTGAAATACCAGTTCCAGCTAAGATAAGCTGCACTTCCGCCAAGTGCCTCAACCTTGGCACCGTCGTGATACCATCCTGCTTTATATTCCGATTTACCAATAAAGTTATCAGCTGTAGGATTACCGCTTACAGTAATCTTGTATACATCATAAGGGTCAGAAAAGTCTGTGAAATATGGTTGTTGCAAATCTTGCGCACTAAGAGGCGGTTCTGCAAAGATACCATCTTTGTCAGGAAACGCATCAGATGTAAGAGCAAGAGTCATTTTGTCATAATCCCAGTTAATATCTATAGGAGCTATTTCCTGAAAAAGTGCTAAAGGAGAATAAGTCTTGCTTCCATATAATACAGTGTTGCATGGAAGAAAGTATGTCTTACCATCCATTACAAATTCGTTGGAATCAACATAGACATAAATTACATCATCCACCTTAATTAAGTTCACTCTGCCATTATTTTCATCCCACACTACTTTGAAATCCAGCTTTTCAGCCATATCTCTTAATGGCATCATTATACTTTCGTTAGAAAGAATACTTGCCGAAGAGAGAAGTGTTTCTTCATCATTAATTTTGAGGGATATTCCTGCAGCGGATACAGGAATGCTTGCAAAAATTACTACCAGGCAAACCAACAATGATATAAGTTTGTTTTTCTTCATTGCGCTCCCTCCTTAATCTATTTTGATAAGAGCAACATCATCTACAAATATATCCGATGTACCCGCATTCGTTATACTAAAGCTTGTATCTGTTGCCTTAAGTGCGGCATCAAATATAATTTCTTTCCAATCATTGCCAATGTCAAAAGTCTTATTCATACTACCGAGTGTAACCTTTACCTTTCCGCTATTTTCAGACTTAGCGGAAAGAGTAATGCGATAATTGCCTTCGCCATTGTACATGATAATATCTGCTATATTCTGGCTGATACCACTCTTATTTTCAGCATCAAGATTGACGCTGTATTTACCACCAAAGCCATCTTCAGAAACTACGGGAGTGCTGCCCTTTGCATCTATATCCCATCCACTAAAGCCTGTAGCGGCTTCGCTATCTAAAAACTCAAAACCAAAGTTGGTATTTAAGCATGAAAAAACTGTATATTCGTCACTGTACGGAACAAAGGTTCCGTCATCTATTTTAAGATATGTACGGATTTTCCATGTATCATCAGCATCTTCAGGAATAAGAATATTTCTTGTGTATTCTTCAGTTCCAAGTGCTGGAATTGAAAGGTTTTTTGCATCAAGATACTTGATACCTTCATCACTATCATAGAGTGCTGTGATAAGGATTGCACCTTTAGCCTCTGCAATGTTATTTCCAACCTTTGTGGTGAGCTTAAGTTCTTTTCCGGCATATAGGGAAAGTGACTTCTTAGAAGCACATTCTATCTTAAAATCATCAAAAGCATAGAATGTGTTGAAGTTGCCCGCTAAGTTCTTTCCGGCAGGTGAAACATATATACAAAGTGAATATGGATCTATGCTTTCTGCATCACAGACAGCACCATCCCACACAAACTCATATACTGCATCCATCCATTGCGTCTGAGATGTATGGCATACGCTATACTTTACTCCGTAGTCAGTTTTGTCGCCTATTTCTACGCTTTTGGGAATATTATACGCCCTAATACTCAGTGCAGCATTGGTGTCTGCTTCTTGTGTAGGCTGATACGATTTAACCTTAAAACTGACTTTAACCTTACCGGGAAGTGCATCTTTAAAGAAGTCTTTAACCTTTATCCAACCAATATTGGTAGATAGATATTGGTTGCCGTCAGTTTCAGTTCTCTTTTGGAAATACTGATAAACTCCTGTGTCAAATTTTGACAATGCTACAAAGTTGTTGGCTGTTGGTGTGTATGTAAGTACATCAGAATTTATAGTAACACCGGAAAAATCATTAAAATAAATCGGTTCGTCGGGAACATAGCTTTCCATTGCAAGTTCGCCAAGTGAAGCATATACACAATGTACACATAAAGTAGAAATAATAGCCAAGGCAAACAAGCTGTGTGCAAAGACTTTCTTGATATAAGCCATGTTAAACCTCCTTGTATAAATTGTTTATCTTTAAGGTAATTTTCCCGACCGGACTTTCGGTCGGGAAAATAGTTTATGCCATATTAGTTATCGGGTGTAAAAGTGAGTTTCATATCGTCAAGGTATATGGGCTGGCTTGTTCCATTAGGATAGAAAAGCAAATATGACCAGTTGTTGTTGTTACCTGTTGTGCTATCAACCTTTATATCCAATTCATACTTGCACCAAGAACCCTCTTTTTCGCTGTAATATTCCTCGCCTGCCCATACATAGTCTCGAACGGTGGTTGTACCCTTTTTATAAATAACCGGAGCAGTTCCACCATTGAAACCGGTGGCAAAACGCAGTGTACCATCAGGAATAATTGCCCAGAAAGAGAGATGATATGTTCCGGGGCCGTTAGCTTTTATAATTCCTATCCATCCATCAGAAGTTGAAAGGTTTGTTGTAAGGTTATTCTCAAATCCATTAGCAGAAAGTTTAACTGCATATGAACCTTTGTGAGGAGCAGCACTCGCACCATCACCCCATGTACAGTTTGTAACAGCTACAATACCTGTAGTATCTGAAACGCCATTACTTTTACCAGCTCCTGTTCTCCAGCCTTTTGCAACATTATCATTTGCATATGCAGTTGCAGGTGTTGTTTTAGGGAGTATTTCAAAACCACCGTTCACAAAAAGATTTTCATCAAACAAATTTGCATCAGGGGCAAGAGGTTTAATTGTATCATTAAGATCTGTCCATACCATCGCCTTGTATGTCCATCCTGTATTTGCACCTGATGGAACCTTGATTGTTACAGGAACAGTCTGTGATGTGTCTGCTGCTGAAAGTGTAAGGTCAGCAGATGCAACACTCGTGAGATTTCCTGCATTGTCATAGATAGCATTTATTACTTTTCCATTCTGAGCTACTGCATTGTTGTTATAAACAGTGTTATTAATTGTTATGTTGCAGCCGGCAAATGTGGCTTCGTTTGTGTCTGTAAGCTCGGGGGAAGTAATTTTGATATCGTCAATTCCATAGAATGGGAATTTCCATGTGCCATCTGCCTGATATGCATTGGTGTATATCTTAAGGCAAAGTGCATATTTGTCATAGATATCTTCGTTAGCACTGTCTGTAAAGTTTGTAACGCCGTTGTATTTAAATGTAACAGTATAAGTATCCCACTCGGTATTATCCTCTTTAACAACACCATACTTTATTTCATAGTTTTTATCAGCACCATTGTTTACAGATGAGCCTACATCTATAGAACGAACAGCAATGTTAGAAAGCTCGGTATCATTTGCCAATTCAGTAGCAAGGTACTTTGCTCTGAACGAAACAGTGTAGGTTGTTCCTACTTTTTTATCCATAAAGAATCCGGGGATTTTGTAATAGAAACCATATGTTCTTGCATATATATTTCTGCTTCCGTCATCGAATGTCTCGCTAAACCACGCATATCTTCCGGTATCATCTCCACCGAGTTTTGCCGGGATCGATTTTTTGCCTATAAAATTTTGGTTAGCCGGTGAGTGGGACATAAGAACATTGTTAGGTGCCCAGGTTGCAACAGATTCAAAATTTTCGGTATAAACCATGATATTGTTAGTAATTTTAGTTTCCAGACCGAAGGTTGCATCCTGATCTGCAAACGCTACAGTTGCAAATGATGTAAGCACAATTGCAGCGACTGTAATTAAAGATAAAAACTTCTTCATAAATGAATTACCTCCATATAATTTTTATGTTAATAAAATTTTAACATTTTACAAAATCAAAGTAAATGTACCAATAAAGACTGTTGTGGTAAATTTTTTAACTTTGCACACGTTTTTGTATTAAAAACATGATTTTCGATATAAAAATCATATACTTTTCACAAAAAATATACAACAATATGTTTTTTACAGATTTGGACTAAAAAATTAAATTATTTTACTGTTTCTTTATTCACCGGGTCATAGACAAATATACCCACACCATTACCCAGCTCATTGCCTTTTGCCAGATGCTCGGCATATGCCTTTTGTATAGATGACTTTCTCGGGAGCTCTTCGGGAGGTCTTTTGGCATCAGAACCAAAAACTCTCCACAAATTCGGGTTCTCAAAATTCCTGTATGTATAACTATGAAATATCTTAAAGTCATCCATAAAAGACACTATATTTGACCTTTCGTCAAGCATATCTCTGTTTTCGGGAAACAAAAGCCAAGTATCACAACAAAAAATCGGTTCTTTGTCCGGAAAATATCTTTGCTTAAAAAACTTATATGCCCTATCGTATGCATCAAGACGGCTCTCTTTGTCAAAAGGTCTGCCCGACGAAGGGATATGCATATATATAAGCTCTTCGCCTTTTGTAATACTTATACCCGCCACCTCGGCATATTCCCATCGGAAAGGATTAGTATTAAACTGCAGTCTTCCAAATGCAAGAAATTTGAGGTGGAAAAGCATATAAAACCATTCGGTTGGCTCCAATCCCCAAACTCCCTGAACCTTGTGACATTCAAAGAGCTTGTACTTTAAATCCTCAATGGTGTCGTGCGACACATCGTCAGGGATATCTGCTTTTTTATATTCCTCTTTAAGTTTTGGAGTAAGACATACAAAGAAAGTAAGACATACAGTAAAATAATTGATTTTTTCATCCTCGCTTATCTTTCTGATATCTTTCAAAAATACTTCCTTGGTGATAGTTTTATCTGTGTAGTAATTATTTAGCATTTCTGCAAATCTCAGATTATTTTTAAGAGTATCATAAGCACCTATAATACTCTGTACTGCCTCTTGCGGATAGTCATAGTTCCGCCCGAATTGCTTTATATAGTCGTTCATAATAACACCCTCACACTTTGTTTGTAATTACACTCTGCGATACTAATGTACCCCAATAATGATGACCGCCGAATTTATCCAGAACAGGCTCGTTAAGTTCCGGTATTTCTGCAATTTCACCGGATACAAGTTTTTCTAATCTAACTATACAACTCTTTATTCTGTGCATAAGCCCGCCAAGACGAATATCCTGGATTTCAAAGCCATGAGGCTTGTTATCTTTAAACCATCTTTCCTGATACAGGTTATAAAACCTTTCCAATCTGTCAAGAAGGTCTTTTCCATCAGAGATGAGCATTTTAATAGAATCGATATCCTTGTCCTTATAGGATTTTCTTAATTTAACACCATAAGAGCATTTGATGGCAAGAACATCAGCTAATGCAGCGTACATATCAAATATGTAGCCAAACTCGCCGACATCTTTTTTATTGCGAAGCTTGTTTGCAAGGTCTGCATAATATTTATCATCGTCTATTTTACATCTGTAGTCCCACTGACCAAGAAAAACATCATTGTAAAGCATATATTTACTCGGGTCACACTCGCGGTATTCATCAGGTTCGTCAAGCTTTTCTATATCCAGAATATCATCAAAACCACAACCTGTTATTTCTTTGAATTTAGCTTTGATACTATTCATATCGTTGTTTCCTCTATAAACCTCTGCCGCATGAAAAAGTGTAGGAAGTACTGCAAAATGCGGTGTTTCGGAACCATCGTCGCCCCAAACGGTGATAAGCACATCATCTATACCGTTATCTTTACACGCTTTAATAGAAACAGAATTTACATCAATGCTATACTTATTAAGCGGTGCAAATCCTTCCCACGAGCGTGCTGTACCTGCAAAAGATATATTTCTGCCAAAAAGCTTTAATACATCAAACTTATCTTTGTAATAGTCGGCATCTTTTGAAAAATACTCCCAGAACATAAGAGAAATATTTTCAGGAAGCTGTGCCTTTTCCAAAAGCTTATCAACATTTGCCTCGTCATACTGTGTGTCTGCATTTGCGGCAAGACGATAGAACATATCATGCCAGATAATAGGCTCAAAATTGTATTTCTTTGCCAAATCACACACCTTATGCAAATGCTCGTTTATTATGTCAAATCTGTCTCTTGTGCCATTTATCTTGTGGTATTTTCCGGTACCAAGTCTGTTTGCTTCATCCATGCCTATATGCATTTTTCTACTTGTAAAACACTCATATATTGTGGCAAACATATCATCTATAAGCTTGTATGTTTTTTCGGCTCCACAAAGAAGGATGCCGTCGATGTCATTTATATCATCATATTCATTTTGCCATTTAAACATGGTTGCAAGATGTGCAAGTGTCTGAATACACGGAACAAGTTCTAAGCCTATTTCATTGCAGTAAGCATCAATTTCCTTTAATTCCTGTTTGGTATATCTTCCTCTTAAATGTCCGAAATACGGTTGACTTTCTATCTCATATGTATCTTCTGTATAGAGCATAAGAGTATTGTAGCCCATTTTTTTGATAATATCTGCATAGCGTTTTATGGTTTCCACCTTAAGCACTGCATTTCTGGAACAATCCAGCATAACTCCAAGCATACTAGCCATATTAATCACCTTTCCCAATAATAAATCCCGCTACAGAGGACAAAGTCTCGCTTGAATGATTTTTAATTAAAGTCCGTTTATGCAAGCTTCAACCATTTCTGAAAGACTTCCCTTTGCCATGCAAATATATTTATCACATGCACCGTAATATAGTGTCAATTCATCAGTTTCTTCGTCTCCAATTGCGCCGCATGCAAAAACTGTATTATCACAATTACCATGTTGTTCATAAGGCATTTCAGGTGCCAATATATAACTGTTTGTCTTTCCTATTACTTTCCACGGTTCATTTAAATCAAGCAGAATAGCACCCAGGTAATATGTTCTTCCTCCGGCGGGAGTAAATACGCCATGCATAATATCCAGCCAACCCTTTGATGTTTTAATCGGAGGTGTAGGCCCGATTTTAGAAGTATTCCAAAATCTGTATCCCGGAGCTAATAACGGTTTAAATTCTCCCCAATGCACCAAATCTTCACTTGCAGAAATCCAAATATCGCATGTGTCATATCCACCACCCGGTCTATCAAGTTTATAATACTTTCCATTGATCTTTTCCGGGAATATTGATGCACCTCTGT
>JAEIGA010018384.1_pt1 | contig 10645 bp, 6 predicted proteins | sample 9270691 | NCBI WGS metagenome assembly JAEIGA01 (sample SAMN17057246, study PRJNA624740) | gut metagenome | biome: biome; isolation source: fecal sample | host: Bos grunniens | place: China: Xizang | collected 2019 | reverse complement strand
TTGACTTTTTAATTTTGAGATGTTATACTAGCCTAAAATATCTTATTTTTATAAATCTAAAAATGGTGATTATATGAATTTTAAAAATCAAGATAAAAAGAAAGCCATAACCCTTAGTTATGATGACGGTGTAACACAAGATATCAGGTTAATCGAATTATTAAATAAGTATAATTTAAAATGCACATTTAATATTAATTCCGAACTTTTATCTAAAAAAGGCATACTTATTGGAAATAATCGACGTGTGTCGCATTATAAAATACACCCCGATGATGTAAAATATGTTTATGAGGGTCATGAAATTGCTGTACATACCCTTACACATCCAAATCTTACACAGTGCGATGAAAACGAAATAATTCGTCAGGTCGAAACAGACAGGCAGAACTTGTCTGAACTTGCGGGGTATGAAGTTGTGGGTATGGCTTACCCTTGCGGTGGCGTTAACAATGACGACCGTGTAGCCGACATTATAAAACAACATACGGGTGTCAAATACAGTCGTACTATTGCCTCTAATAAAAATTTTGATGTGCAGAAAAATCTTTTTCGTTTTAATCCCACGATTTATCATCTCAATTTTGAAGAAATGATGACTTTGGGACAACAATTTATTGAGTTAAAGACTGATACTCCGAAAATCTTTTATATTTGGGGACACTCATACGAGATGGATTTCGCAAACGATTACTGGCAAAAATTAGAAGAATTTTTTCAACTAATAAGTAACAAAGATGATATTTTTTATGGTACCAACAAAGAGGTTCTACTATAATGGAATAGATTAGGCTAAACAATCCTGTTTCGCCACCAAATCTTTGATTTTGCTAAAGCCACTTAAAAAGTGGCTTTGTGAAACGCTTTTTAGCGTTTCGACTAACTACAATCATTATAACCTAACAAACAGCGGAGTGAAATCACTCCGCTGTTTGTTTATACATATTTACCACACGATATATATACTTTTTTATTATTGGCCCTTATGATTTTCTAAAGGCGGAGGGAGAAACTCCATACCGCTTGAGAAATGCACGGTTGAAGGTGCGTATTGTAGAGAAACCGCACAGATACGAAATTTCGGTTATAGAATAGTTTTTATTTTTCAGCATCTGCTTAGCATCTGTAAGCCGTAATGAATTTATATAATCACAAAAATTCATAGATACGCGCGAACTGAAAATATGCGAAATAGTACTTTTGCTTAGATGTAATTTTTCAGCAATCTGCTCTACTGTAATATTTTCTTTATAGTGTGCTGTACAATATTGCAGTATTTGCGAAACAGTATCACGGTTTACTGAGCTTTTTTTAATTTCGTAGAATTTAAGCAACTTACCAAAAAAAGCTGTTAAATATGCTTCTATAATCAAGCTGTATCCATCTCTCTCAAATTCTTTAATAGCAATTTCCATTAAATGCACCGCATTATCATCGCCGTTTTCTTCAAAATGCCATAACGCACAACTTGGTGTACCCTCACCAAAAACATTATTATAACCATGTATAATAAAAGGTTTTATGATAAGCACAAGATACTCACCCTCTAAGCATTCGATATAATGATGTACCTGATTCGGAAAAACCAGAAAAAAGGAATTTTCCGACAATATGTACTTTTTACCATCACAATATGCTGTACCGCCGCCTTTTTTCACAAAGACAAGTTCTATATCGTCATGAATATGTGCAGGAAAATTAATCCTTTTTCTGCTTTCCAAAATCAGTTGTTTCTTTATTTCTCTAAAAAAATTTTGCATTTTTCACCTTTGCATTTTTTGTCTTGTTTTTTTAATTTATTTACTTGCATTATAGAACTTTTTGTCTTAAAATTCAAGCAGAAAATATTTTTTTAGGAGGAAATTTTATGAATATTATGCGAAATAGCAACAAGATTCAAGCAGAAAAATGGGCACGGTACAAATATAATCTTACAACCAATATTGGTAAAAACGGAACCCGTGTTACCGGTTGCAAAGAGCACATCGAACTTTCGAGAAAAATAGCTGCCGAAGGCATGGTATTGCTCGAAAACAACGGGCTGCTCCCCCTTAAAGAAAATACTACCGTGGCACTTTTTGGCATAGGCAGTATAGACTATGTTAAAGGCGGCGGCGGTAGTGCTATGTCTTACTGCGAATATGTACGCAATATTTACGAAGGCTTTATGTGCAAAGAACCCAAAATCTGTGTTTATGAACCTGTTACAAAATTTTATTACGATTATGCCTCTCCTTTACTTTCTGAATATGACGGCGATAAACTTTTCTCCGAGATTGATGTTCCTTTTGAGCTTGTAAACGAAGCTGCAAAAAATGCTGATGTAGCGGTTATTACTATACACCGTTTTTCCGCCGAGGAACGGGACCGTTCAAGCGAAAAAGGCGACTTCTACCTTACTGACACTGAGCAGAAAATGGTAAACGATGTTACTGCCGCATTTAATCACAGTGTGGTCGTTTTAGATGTTGGTGGTATGATAGATGTTTCCTGGATAAAAAACAACCCTAAAATAGATGCTGCACTTCTTGCATGGCAGGCAGGAATGGAAGGCGGACTTGCTATTGCCGATATACTTTGCGGTGATGTGAATCCTTCAGGAAAACTAACCGACACGTTTGCAAAGGAGTTTTTAGACTACCCTAGTGCCGACACATTTAATGAAAGTAAGGATTACGTAGATTATTTTGAAGACATTTATGTAGGCTACCGCTACTTTGAAACAATACCGGGTGCAAGCGAACGAGTTGTATATCCGTTTGGTTACGGTCTTTCTTATACCCAGTTTTCTATTAATAGACCAACCGCAACCTTAAAAGACGATAAAATCATAATCAAAACCTCGGTTAAAAATATAGGTAATATTGCCGGCAAAGAAGTTGTACAGTGTTATTTCTCTGCTCCACAAGGTTTACTTGGCAAAAGCAAAATTTCGCTGGCAGGATTCAAAAAAACAAAACTCCTATCCCCCGGCGATACACAAGACATAACGATTGAATTTAACGTGGCTGATTTGGCTAGCTACGATGACCTTGGCAAACTAAAAATGTCAGCATATGTATTAGAACAAGGTCAATACACGTTTTATGTAGGTAACAATTGCCGTAATCTTAAAGATGCAGAGTGGCGCTATGAAGTCAAAGAAAAATATATTGTAACAAAACAACTCACGCAGAAATGCGCTCCTAATAAGTTAGAAAAAAGAATGTTGTCGGACGGCAGTTTTGAAGTTCTCCCGTCTTTCCCTATAAAGAATTATAGCGATGTTATTCCACCTGTAAATACCGCAAAAATCCCCGAAACCCAAAATCCATTTCTATTAATAGATGTAGCGAATGGCAAAATTACATTAGACCAATTTTTAACCCAATTTACAAAAGAGGAACTTGTCGCCCTTGTGTGCGGAATTCGTGAACGCGGTGTTTCAATCACAGCCGGCATTGGTGGTATCGAACGACTTGGAATACCCGCAGTTATGACCATCGATGGCCCTGCCGGCATCCGAATCAGACCTAAGGTTGGCATTCCCACCACTGCATGGCCCTGTGCAACCCTTATTGCTTGCACTTGGAATACAGAACTCGCCTTTGAGATGGGTAAGGCTGGTGGACTTGAGGCAAAAGAAAACGGTCTTGCCGTTTGGCTTACCCCTGCGCTTAATATTCACCGTAACCCGCTTTGCGGTAGAAACTTTGAATATTTCAGTGAAGACCCCGTTATATCAGGAGAATTCGCTGCCGCAAAGGTAAACGGTATGCAAAGTGTAGGTACTGCGGCAAGTGCTAAACATTTTGCTGCGAATAACAAAGAAATTAACCGTTTTTATAGCGATAGCCGCATATCTGAGCGTGCACTTCGCGAAATATACTTAAAAGGCTTCGAAATTTGTGTTAAAAAGTCACAACCGCTAACGATAATGACATCATATAATATTATCAACGGCAGACGTTGTTGCGAAAGTTACGAACAGCTACAAGGAATTTTACGTGACGAATGGGGCTTTAATGGAATGATAACTACCGATTGGGGCGTTCCGTGTGACCAAGCAGTTTGCGTACTTGCAGGCAACGATGTCCGTATGCCCTATGGACAGCCAGATAACCTTACTAAAGCCTTGGAAGAGGGACGTATCCAGCGTGGTCATCTAGAAATATGTGCTAAACGCATTCTTGAAATGATTTTAAAACTTGACTGATATTACAATACTTGTAATTAGTCCTATAAATATAATCAATTATTTAGAAAGGAGATATAATTAAAAATCACCCTTTTGAGCTGATTTTAATTATGTATAATAAAATGATATCAGAAAATTACAAACCTGTAGATGAAAATTTAATAAAAATCACAGAGTATACCAAACTTGGAAATCTGCCCAATCCTTTTGTTTTTGAAAACGGCACACCGCTCGTCAGCAAAGATGAATGGAAAAAACGCCGAGATGAAATTTATAAATCGGCAGTAGAGCTGCAATATGGCATTATGCCGCCATCACCCGAATTTTTGGAGCTTGAGCTTTTAAGCACTAATAAATATATTGATTGTTATTCAATTCGTACAGGCACATATAAAAATCCGATTAAATTCACTATGACTCTCATGAAGCCTGAGGGCAATGGACCTTTTCCTACCGTTGTTGACGGAGATATGTGTTTTAGATATTTTTATGATAAAGATATTATAAAAACCTTTACCGATAATGGTATTATGCTTGCATTATTTAACAGAGTGGAGCTTGCTCCTGATATTAGAAAGAGCTACAGAAACGGTCAGATTTACTCAACATATCCAGAAGGAAATTACGGCGCAATAGCGGCGTGGGCTTGGGGCTACTCGAGATGTGTAGATGCTCTTGAAAAAATAGGAATAGCAGATAAAAATTGTATTGTATTTACTGGGCATTCTCGTGGTGGTAAAACCGCTATGTTAGCAGGCGCTGTGGATGAACGTGCAACAATTGTTAATCCTAATGAAACGTGTGCTGGAGGTTGCAGTTGTTATAGACTTCATGTTTCAGCAATTGATGAAAACTCCGTTCCTTTTCGCAGTGAAACGCTAAAGGATATTGTTAAAAATTTTCCTTTTTGGTTTAATTCAGAATTAGCCGAATATGCCGAAAAAGAGGAAGAACTCCCCTTCGATTCACATTATCTTAAGGCATTGGTTGCTCCAAGAGTATTGTTTGTTTCAGAAGCAGGAAGCGACTTGTGGGCAAATCCTGTAGGTTCTTGGCAAACCACTATGGCGGCAACTGAAGTTTATAAATTTTTAGGTGCTGAAGATAAAATATTTTGGTATTATAGAAACGGTTATCATGAACATAATATTCAAGATATGCATATGCTTGTAAATCTTATTCTTCACATTTATAAAGACGAACCATTAAGTGATAATTTCTTTAGAACGCCATTTAAAAAGCCGGAATTTATCTTTGAATGGAAATGTCCTGAAAATGATTAACTAAATGTATAGATTGGAGAAAGTTATGTGTCAAAAAGTTTTTCCTGACGGAACCCCTATTAGCGAATGGTTCAGTAACTACGATGAACCCATAATCGAAAATCTTGGGAAACAATATATAATTACCAACTACGGTATATATGATGACGGCGAAGTACATACAGATGCCTTTCAGTCACTTATAGACACAGTCGCAAATGACGGAGGAGGCGTAATTATTGTCCCCGAAGGCACATATATTACAGGAGCATTGTTTTTCAAGAAAAACGTCCACTTGTATATAGCTGAAAACGGAATCCTATTAGGCAGTAACGATATCTCAGATTATCCATTATGCGAAACTAGAATAGAGGGAGAAACCTGCACCTACTACCCTGCACTTATCAATGCAGATAATATTGATGGATTTCATGTGTTGGGTAAAGGTACTATTGATGGAAACGGACTGAAATCCTGGAAAGCTTTTTGGCTACGCCTTAAATGGAATCCGAATTGCACCAATAAAGACGAGCAGAGGCCACGGTTAATTTATTTATCTAATTGTTCTAATGCGGTGGTTTCAGGTCTAAAACTTCAAAACTCGCATTTTTGGACAACTCACTTTTACAAGTGTCATAATGTAAGGATTTTAAACTGTAATATATTTTCTCCTGCATCTCCTACACCCGCCCCAAGTACCGATGCCATCGACATTGATGTTTGTACAGATTTTCTAATTAAAAACTGTACATTCGAGGTCAATGATGACGGAATAGCTTTAAAAGGTGGAAAAGGCCCATACGCCGATACGCAAGAAGAAAACGGAAGTAACGAGCGAATCATCATAGAAGACTGTGAATTTGGTTTTTGCCACAGTTGCCTTACTTGCGGTTCGGAATCAATACACAACAGAAATATTATTATGCAGAGAGTTAATGTATCAGGTGCTTCTATTCTTTTAAGATTAAAAATGCGTCCTGACACGCCACAACACTATGAATATATATCACTACAAAATGTGAAAGGTAAAATGGGTACTTTTATACACATAAAACCTTGGACACAATTCTTCGATTTAAAAGGAAGAAAGGATATGCCGTTATCCTATGCAAATAATCTTGAAATGCGGAATTGTGATTGTAAATGCTCTGTATTTTTTGGGGTTGACAAAGATGAAAATCAATATTTACTTTCGGATTTCCGTTTTGAAAATTTGAACATTTCAGCTAAAAAGACTTCTTTACCTACAGATACCGTAAAGAATTTCTCTACCTCGAACATTTTTATAAAAAAAGTGGATTAATTTAACCATTATATAAAGGTTAAAGGAAAATACTTAAAATTTTAAACTCGGGATACAGCAACCGCCGTATCCCGAGTTTTTATAAACTGTAATATCATCAATAACCAATCATGTTAATTCAATTGTATTAACAGTTACACCACAATTATCACTCATAGCTGTTAGTGTTATCTTTTTCTGTCCTTTAGCAGGTTTAACGGCTATAAGAATTTTGCCCATATACATTTTGCGTTCTTTATTTGCAACATTATTGTGGTCACAATTATCCGAGCCTGTTCCTATAATCTTTGCCGGTGCATTAACTGAAAACTTTACATACTCAGCTGCATCCGGTACGATATTTCCATCTTTATCTACGCATTCACAGGTAAACAATGCAATATCTTTGCCGTTTGCTTCAAATTCATTATTAAGAGTTAATTTTAAAGCCTTTGCTTTTCCTGTTGTTATGCGTTCATGTTCAGCTACAACGATATTGTTTCTATAACCCTTTACCGATAATATTCCTGCTGTATACGGTACATTCCATTCTCCATGACCGTATTTTTCAATTGTTTTTTTGCCTAAACTTTTTCCATTTAAGAAAAGTTCAAGTTCTTCGCAATTAGTATATACGGTGACTAAAATCTCTTTGCCCTCTAACCCTTCAAAATTCCAATGCGGTACAATATATACCATAGGTTCATCGGTCCAATGCGATTTATTCTGATAAAACGCTCCTTTTTTCTGTAAAAACATATCAAGAGCTCCTGAAACCGAGCATATTCTGGGCCATGTTGCTTCTCCCCTATGTTCAACAGCCGCCCACTGATAGCAACCAAATACATAGGAGCGTTCTCTTAAAAACTTATATGTTTTTTCTCGTCCAAGAAACCATCCGTTAGTATCACCGTCTTTGTCCCTTATTCTACCAAAATCTTCCGTTTCGAAATTCCAATCTCTTACAGTACCTGTAGCGCAACATTCCGAAGCAAACACCGGCATTTTTGGGTGCATTTTATGAACAGAATCATAAATATTAAGATTATAATTTATTCCGATTACATCACAATAATCGTAAATTGTAGATTTATCAGGAGTTTTATCTTCTGCCGCAGTAATATATCTTGTATAATCAAATTTTCTTATATGCTCTGCTACTGACCTATGTATTCTTTTTCCAACATCAGTAATATGATTTGGTTCCTCGTTACTTGTCGACCACATAATAACACTTGGACGATTTCGGTCACGTTTAATCAATGATTCTATTTGTTCGAAAGATTCTTTGGTACTCTCAAACCAACGAGCTTCATTCAACACAAGAAATCCCATTTCATCAAATGCATCCATATAACTTTCAGTCTGCTGATAGTGACTGGTTCTGTAACCGTTAGCCCCCATTTCTTTTATAAGAGAAACTTTATATTTTGCAATATTATCAGGAACTGCAAGACCTGTGAGGCCAAAATCCTGATGGGCACAAACACCATTTATGAATGTCTGCTTACCGTTAAGTAAAAGTCCTTGGTTGGCAGAAATTTCTATTGTTCTAAAACCAATACGAGTAAGATTCTCATCTATAATTTCATCGTTCATTTTAAGAAGAGTTTTTACTGTATACAAATTAGGATTTTCACAATCCCAAAGCAATGGATTTTTTACAATGGTGGAATAGAAAATAGTTGAAGAATCCCTTTTCTTAATACTTCCTTCTCCGTTTGCAGTAGAAATACAATTTCCTGTTTTATCTAAAATAAAACTTTCTATCGTAATATTACAGTCTTCAAACGACGTATTAAGAACAGTAGTTTCAAAATCTATCTGCCAATCTGTATCATTAATCTTTTTATATGGTGCATATACGCCCCATAAATCAATACATACCGGATTGCTAATAGTAAGGTGAACATCACGGTAAATACCGCCGCCTTGATACCACCAACCTTCAAATTCTTCAGTATTTACATATATTGCTATAACATTTTCTTTATCATAAAAAACATTATCGCTAATATCAACCTCAAAAGTATTATATGAAGAATAATTGTGATACATCAAACTACCGTTCAAATATATTGTTGATTTACCTGCAATACCGTCGAAACGAAGAGTAATGCGCTTATTTTCACAACCTTCAGGTAATACAAAATGTTTGCGATACCACGCATTATCATAATGCAAAAATCCTAAAGCACAATTTTCTTCAATACTATTATCCTGTGTTACAATATAATCGTGTGGGAGTTGCACTTCGTTCCACACATCATCTTTATATTCACCTTCAGGAGCCAAATACGGGTCCGGAGAATCAAAATATTTGTAAGCCGCCGGACCGATACGCTTTCTTTCGGTTTTACTTTGAGTATAAACCGGTCCCTTATTAACGGGTTTATTTACAATTATATCTCCTTTATGAAAAAGCCAATTTTCGTTTAATAAAATATCTTTACTCATTTTTTCTCCTTCACAATATAAAATTTATGTGTAATATAAATGCGCTTTTGAATTTTACAAAATATCGATTTTAATTTTATTTGTAGTTTCTATTGTTCGTTTCCCATTTTCAACTAAAACAACAATTTTTTCATTATCAATTGGAATTTCAATCCTACAATCAATGTTAATTATATTATTGTAAAAATATGCTATTCCGTTAGAAAAACCAACATATCCGGTAAGTCCTTGAACCAGAATATTTACTACATATGAGGCAAAACCATGATTGCAACTGGCGGAGGATTTGTCATTTTCCCAAAGTGTCAATGTTTCAGTTGCCATATGGAGAAAATAATCCTTACATTGAGAAATCGCCTTATCTGCCATCCCAAGCTTACACATATAATCCAAACGCATAAAATAACCAATAAATGCATTCGACGGATAAACATTTGGATATACTTTTTCTATATCTCTTTGTGCACCAAATTTTTCCATAAGGGTTTTAAATAATTTTGGATGACTTTCTCTTGTTGCTATTCCAAAATAAAATGCATAATACTGACATGTTTCTGTAATGTTTTCTGTTATAACAACCTCGCCGTTTTCTCTAATTGCCTGGTCAATAAAAAATTCACCATTGTATGATAATTCAATAATAGTTTTCTTAAGTTTATCAGATTTTTCTTTTAATTCAGGTAAATCATACAAATCAGAAGCCGCAGATAACATTGCACTATATAACATATTTGAAGGGAAATTAATTCCTTTTACAAAATATTTTGAGTGACTCCATTCAATGAATACCCATTTTTCAAGATTTTCCAAAAGTCCGAATTCATTTTCGAAGTTTTTAAAATACTCTATAATTCCTAATACCTTTTCTCTTGAAGCCTCAATAATTTCACTTTTCCCATCTCGCAAAAGAACGTTCCTAAGTTCTAATACATACCACATTGACCAGTTTGGTATGAATACCGAATCTGGGTTATCCGACGGATAGCACATTGGAATCATACCATCCGGCAAAAATCTCTCCTGTGGTGCAAGTAAATAATTTTGCAAAAAACTATTTTCAACTAAATTTTCTCCGGTTAACAATTTTTCCGCCTGTGCTGTAAAATACGAATCGCAAAGCCAACCGGCACGTTCTCTTGATGGGCAGTCCATTAATATATCAACTGCATTCTGTGCAAAACTATTTTTTGCCGCTTCATATATAAGCTGTATATCTTTATCACTGCAAGTAAATTTCAATCCATCGGCATCCGGATTTTCGAAAAGAGTAAGATATGCGTTTTTAATTTCCGCACTGCCGCCCTTAACGATTATCTTTAGATAACGCATTGTATATGGCTCGAAGCTTTTTAAGGAATATGTACCTGATCCCAACTTCCATTTTACAACATTACAAGTTGCCATTCTAAAAAACTCGGGTTTTTGATAAGGTTTATCACCCAAAATCTCATCCCATATAGCGTATAC
>JAEIGA010018383.1_pt1 | contig 10645 bp, 11 predicted proteins | sample 9270691 | NCBI WGS metagenome assembly JAEIGA01 (sample SAMN17057246, study PRJNA624740) | gut metagenome | biome: biome; isolation source: fecal sample | host: Bos grunniens | place: China: Xizang | collected 2019 | reverse complement strand
GATGGCATGAGTTTGCCTGAATTTTACGAAGAGGTCATGCGACAGACCGGTTATATAGCAATGCTGGAGACCAAGCCTACAGAAGAAAATAAAACAAGACTTGAAAATATCCGAGAGTTAAAATCCAGCATAAAGGCCTATGTGGATGAAGCGGAAACACCGTCGCTGGCAGGCTTTTTGGAAGAAATCGCGTTGTATACCGATTTGGATGAGTATAACAGCGAGGATGATTCTGTTGTGCTTATGACAATGCATGCTGCAAAAGGATTGGAATTTCCCAATGTATTTTTGGTCGGCTTTGAAGATGGCTTGTTCCCGGGTATGCGTGCATTTGGCGATATGGATGAAATGGAAGAGGAACGTCGACTTTGCTATGTGGCGATTACCCGGGCAAAGGAAAATCTAACCATTTCCTATGCCCGTGAGCGTATGCTCTACGGTCGCACCAATGCGGCAATGCCCTCCAGATTCCTGCGGGAATTGCCTGCAGATGTGACGGAAAAGAAGGGGCAGTATGTACGCCCCCAAAGCCAAACTTCTTTTTATCGTACGCCAGCACAGCAACCGGCTATGCAGCAGAAGGTTGCCAAGACTACTGCTTATACCATTCCGGAGCAGAAGCCTACAACCTTCCTGGAGCTTCGAAAGGGCGATATGGTGGAGCACACAGCCTTTGGTAAGGGTATGGTGCTGTCTGTTATGAAAATGGGCAATGATGCTCTGTGGGAGATCGTTTTTGACGAAAAGGGAACAAAGAAATTAATGGCAAAAGCGGCTTCCGCTCACATCAAGCGTCGGTAACTTTTTCTGCCCCCAATCATATACTTTTGGGGGAGGGATTGGCTTGCGCTACCTAATTTGGCGGATTTCCCGCCTTTTGCTGCTTGTTCTTATCATTTTTGTTTGTATAATTATCATATTTCGCATTCGGTACGAGGATGCTATCCGTAACCTTGCGGAAACGGAGGTGGTCAATTCTACCTCTGATTTGATTAACGATGCCATTGATAAGCAAATCGCTACCGGAAACATTCAGTACGATCGAATCATCTATTTTGAAAAAGATATCGATGGCCAGATCACAGCGCTGAAAACCAATATGATTGAAGTCAACCGGCTGAAAACCGCCATACTGAATCTTATAAACGATGAAATTCTGGATTTAGATACGCGAGATCTCGGGATACCCATTGGGAGCCTTATGATTCCGGAGCTCTTTTCCGGCAGGGGACCGGATATACCGATCCATATTATCTCGATTCGTAATTCGGAAGGTTCTTTCAGCAGTAATTTTACGGAAGCCGGAATCAACCAAACATTGCAACAGATCATTATGGATGTTCGTGTGGATGTTACGGTATTGGTTTTTGGAAAAACAACAAGCTTTACCGTTAACAGCCAAGTGGTTGTTGCAGAAACCGTTATTGTCGGGAAAGTCCCGGATACATTTTTTCAAACCGGAGGATACAATGGAAATACAAAAGAGAATGGATGAACTGGTAACATTGCTCAATAACGCAAACTACCGGTATTATGTCCTGGATAACCCCCAAATGCCGGATTTTGAATACGATCATCTTCTTCGGGAGCTGGAGGATCTGGAACGGGATTATCCCCAGTTCGCAAAAGAAAACTCTCCAACCCGTCGTGTGGGTGGCGAAGCGTTGAGCAAATTTGAAAAGGTGTCACACCCAGTACCTCTTATGAGCTTGCAGGATGTGTTCTCTCTGGAAGAACTGGACGACTTCATTGACAAGATCCATGAATCCCATCCCGGCGCAGAATTTAGTATTGAGCCGAAGATTGATGGTCTTTCTGTGGCGCTGGAGTACATTGATGGACGGTTTGTCCGTGGCGCAACCCGTGGCGACGGAAATGTTGGCGAAGATGTAACGGAAAATTTAAAAACCATTCGTTCTATTCCTATGACCCTTGCAAATGCGCCAGATAGATTGATCGTTCGGGGCGAGGTGTTTATGCCCAAAAAGAGCTTCGCAAAATTGAACGAACAGCAGGAAGCAGATGGCAAGCCTTTGTTTGCGAACCCAAGAAATGCGGCAGCCGGCTCATTGCGGCAGTTGGATCCCAAAATTGCTGCAAAGCGGGGATTGGATATTTTGATTTTTAATATTCAGCTTGCTGAGGGCGTTGAATTTACATCTCATTACCAGTCACTGGAGTACCTGAAAAACTTGCAGTTTAAGGTTGTGCCCTGTAGGGTGTTTTCTGATGTTCCGCAGATCAATGAAGAAATTCTTGCCATCAATGAACATCGTGAATTGCTCACCTGCGACATTGATGGTGCAGTCGTGAAGATCAATGATCTGTCCATCCGGGAGGATTTGGGCGCAACAGTGAAATTTCCCAGGTGGGCAGCTGCATACAAATATCCTCCTGAAATTAAGAGTACGGTTGTTGAGGATATTGTTGTGCAGGTCGGCAGAACCGGTGTTCTGACACCCAAAGCGGTGGTGCGCCCGGTTCGCCTGGCAGGTACTACTGTTACCAATGCTACCCTTCATAATCAGGACTTTATTCGTCAGCGGGATATCCGCATTGGTGATACCGTACAGATTCGCAAGGCCGGTGAAATTATCCCGGAGATCCTGGAGGTTGACTTTACAAAACGGCCGGCTGGCACAGAGCCTTATATCCTGCCGGCGAAATGTCCGGTTTGCGGAGCGCCTACACAGCAAGACGAGGATGGTGCATTCCTCCGCTGCACAGGCGCTGCCTGTCCCGCCCAGCTTTCCCGGAACATTGCCCACTTTGTCAGTCGGGATGCTATGGATATTGATGGACTGGGTGCTGCGATTGTAGATGCGCTGATCGAAAAAGGCTACCTGCAGACACCTGCAGATATCTATACCCTTACTATGGAAGAAATGAAGAGTCTTTGGCGCAGCGGTGAAACAGCAGCGAAAAAGCTTCTTGCGGCCATCGAGGAGAGCAAGAACCGGGATGTGAGTCGGCTGATCTATGCTCTTGGTATCCGCCAGGTTGGCGCAAAGACCGGTAAGGTTTTGGCCTCCACTTTTGGCTCATTAGATGCACTTATGGAAGCGGACATCGAGACGCTTACAAATGTTCCGGATGTGGGCGCTGTGACTGCGCAATCTATCCGAGATTGGTTTGATCAGCCCCAGGGACAAGCTATGGTGGAAAAGCTTCGCCTATGCGGCGTCAACTTCGAAAGTACCCGCACTACACTTGACAACCGTTTTACCGGTATGACCTTCGTGTTGACGGGTGCGCTAACGATGTTTACCAGAGAGGAAGCTACCGAGAAAATTGAGCTTTACGGTGGTAAGGCTTCCGGTTCAGTGTCCAAGAAAACCACCTATGTGGTGGTTGGCGAGAACGCCGGTTCGAAAGAACGGAAAGCAAAAGAATTGGGAATTCCCATTTTGTCGGAACAGGAGTTCTTAAACCTTTTGGCATAATAAATTGCCCGGGTGATCTACACCCGGGCAATTGCTATATTTCAGAGAGAAAAATCGTCCTTATCATAGGAAGTAAAATCCGGTGCTTTCGGACGAGGGGGGATTCGTTTACAGGGATCATATTTGAACTTTCGGCAGGGAACGTCTGCAGAACGCACACCACGTTTTACGCAAAGGATCTCTGATTCACTCAGAACGGTTGCGTGAAGACAATGCAGGCAGTTTCTTTGCATTTTCTTTCGGAACAGCATAGCCACACCTCGCTTATAAGTTATTTTTCTGTATTATAACGCATATTTCTTGGAAATGCTACTGCTTTTTTAAGAAAGGGAAGGAAAAGCAGTAAAAACATAATCATCAACAAAGGAAGCTTTAATTCTACATAGTCACTCGGAAAGAGAAATACCTGCGTGACACCGGCTAAGACAAAGGTTACGGCAGTCTGGGAAATCTTCCCAAGGAAATACGATTTTATAGGTAAATCACCGACCACAGATGCGGTTTGCATACCGACGCAAATTCCACCGAAGGAGAGAAATAAGGCAGCATATAAAAACCGCAATCCGGTACAAGAAATGTCGGACAGGGAAAGACATCCGTTGGATAGTTCAAAAAACCCGGAGATCAGTATTTGAATTGTCTGTGGAAGCAGCCATAAAAACCAACGCTCGCAGAAACCCAAAATGATGCGAAACAATATGATCCAGCCACATACACACCCCATATTTGCTATGCTTATACGCATTGTCCGAGCCGGTGTAAGGGTGGCTTGATGGGAAAGGACGATGCGATCACGATCTGGATCTGGTGTTGCTGCGCCAACGATTACGGCAGAAAGAATATGTATCAGCCACAGCGTCCAAACTGCCGCGCTGCTGCTAAAAAACGGAGCTAACATCCCAAAGAGAAATGCCGGGCCTGCGTTGTTACAAAATGTCAGCATTCTTGTTGCCTGCGCTTTTGTTAGTGTTCCGTTTCGGTATGCCTCGTGAATGCTTGCTGCTCCCACCGGATAGCCACCGATCAGCCCCAATAGGAGGATAGATTCACCGCCTTCCGGGATTTTGCATAGGCGTGTGATTGGTTTTAATATCTGCAAATTTACACCTAAAAGTCGGTCGTTTATGATTGCAGACAAGAAAAAGAAAGGGAACAGGGAAGGGATAACTGCTTTCAGACATATATCAATCCCTTGACCGGCGGCGTTAAATGCGGTTTTTGTGTCCAATATTAAAACAACCATTCCCAAGGCGGCGATAGCCAATGTTGCCGTTCGGTTTCTGCTCATGAAATCACCTCCATAAGAACCTATGCAGCTTTGGCAAGAATCATCCCCTTGCTTCATAGAATTGAAAAAAAGGAGTTGGTTTCATTGAAGAAATACAGTAACCTACTGGATAAGGTTGCGATCGCAGTTGACTTGCCTGGTGAACCTGTACCGGGATGTCCCTTGGTTGAGATCGCGGGGGAGAGCCGTGTGCTGATCGAAAATCACCGTGGTGTTTTGCAATATGGTGAAACGGACATTTGCCTACGGGTAAGTTATGGTTGCGTCAAGGTCCATGGGTGTAATTTGCGATTGATTCGAATGACAAGGCAGCAGGTAATCATTACCGGCAGAATTGAGAGCGTTGCGTTATGTAGAGGAGCGAAGAAATGATGTGGAAATCACTTTCCGGTATGGTATGGGTTGAAATTAAATGCGCTGATATTGCTCAGATGATTGAACGACTTGCAAAATGGAATATAACCGTTATGGATATGCTATATTTGGATGATTTAACGGTATCCCTTCGTGTTTCAAGAGCTGATTATAAATGCTTGCGCATTGCGTTACAGGGAAGCGGTTGTAAGATTACCACAATCGGTCGAAAGGGGATTTACTGGACATTAAAGGGATTACTGCGCCGTCCGGTGTTTGCGATTGGTGTTTTGATGTATATATTATTTGTGATTGCTGTACCTGGGCGGATATTCTTTGTTCAAATCGAAGGTAATAGTATCGTCCCTGACCGATTGATTCTGGAAACAGCGCAGCAGTGCGGTATTGGATTTGGCGCAAACCGCAGAGAGGTTCGCAGTGAAAAAATGAAAAATGCGCTACTGGAAAAAATTCCCCAGCTTCAATGGGCGGGGGTCAACACCCACGGGTGCGTAGCAGTGATCTCTGTCCGTGAACGACAGGAGGAGAAAAAGGAGAATAGAGTATCTATGGGAAGTGTCGTAGCAACACGGGATGCGATCGTTCGACAGATCACCGTTTTACGAGGCACACAGCTGTGTAAGGTCGGACAGGCGGTAAAAGCCGGTGAAATGCTTGTTTCAGCTTATAAGGATTACGGAATTTCTATAAAACTAACAGGTACAAATGCGGAAATTTACGGACAAACAGAACGCAAATTAGAGGCAATAACCCCAACTTTATCAACCGTGCGCACAAGAGAATCAGGCAGAGAGCGCAAATATAGCCTGCTAATTGGAAAAAAACAAATAAATTTCTTTAAAGATAGTGGAATTTCCAATACGAGTTGTGTTAAAATGTATGAAAAGACATATTTATCGCTACCCGGTGACTTCACGCTACCGATTGCGCTGGTGACATATGATTTTCTGTATTATGAAACGAAGACGCAGGAAGTTACGGATTTTACATTTCTCACAGAGGTGGCGCAGGGGTATGTTATATCTCAAATGGATTCCGGTACGATCCTGCGAGAAGAAAGCACCCTTGAACAGATGGACGATATATGCCACTTTTCTGCCAGCTATAGTTGCTATGAGCGAATTGGTATGACAATAGATGAGGAGTTTATAAAACAGAATGGGTAAACAAATGGAGAGAATTGTAAATGCAGAACGCATTGAAGACTTGATCAGCGTATTTGGGTCTTTTGATGAGAACATTCGGCGTATTGAAGAAAGCTTTGGGGTTACGATTGTGAACCGGGAAACAGAGCTAAAGGTCAGCGGTGATCCGGAGATGACCGACAAGGCTGCCCGCACGCTGGAAGGGTTACTGCTTCTTGCGGCAAAGGGTGAAATTATTGATGAGCAGCGGGTGCGGTATTTGATGACTCTGGTCTCGGAGGGAAACGAAGATCAGGTGACCAAGATGACAAAGGATGTTGTCTGCATTACCGCTAAGGGAAAGCCAATCAAGGCAAAGACCGTTGGTCAGCAAAAGTATATGAAAGCCATCGAAAATAACACCATTACCCTTGGTGTTGGCCCTGCAGGCACAGGTAAGACCTATCTTGCGGTTGCTGCGGCTGTTGCGGCCTTTCGGGAGCGGAGTGTCAATCGCATTATCCTGACGCGTCCAGCAGTGGAAGCAGGTGAGCGGCTGGGTTTCCTGCCCGGTGACTTGCAAAATAAGGTCGATCCCTATTTGCGCCCGCTTTACGATGCGCTATATGATATGCTGGGACCTGAAACCTTCCAAAAGTATCAGGAACGGGGTTCGATTGAGGTAGCGCCGCTGGCTTATATGCGTGGCCGTACGCTGGATGATAGCTTTATTATTTTGGACGAGGCACAAAATACCACAAAAGAGCAGATGAAAATGTTTCTGACTCGGTTGGGCTTTGGTTCAAAGATCGTAATCACAGGTGACGTTACCCAGATCGATCTTCCCTCGGATAAGACATCCGGCCTGAAGGATGCTATTCGTGTGCTTGATGGTGTGAAGGATATCGCCGTTTGCAGACTCACCTCTGCAGATGTGGTACGGCACGCATTGGTACAGGAAATTATTTCTGCTTATGAGCGCGCAGATAAAACCCAAGAAATCACAAAAAATAATAAGAAGAATGTTCAGCAGAGGAAAAAATAATGAAGAATGTGAAAATTGAACTGGCTTTTTCCGGGTTCTCCCTGAAGAATCCTTTTGTATCTCTGACCATTACAAAGGCGGTTGAAGCTACATTGAAAGCAGAGGGCATACCCGTTCCTTGCGAGATCAATGTATTAGTCACAAACGATGACGGTATTCGTTCCGTCAATAAGGCACTTCGTGATTTGGATAAGGCAACCGATGTGCTTAGTTTTCCTATGTTCCAAATGACACCCGGTGAGGAATTTGACTGGGAGGCCGCAGTTGACCCGGAAACAGGCCTTTGCGCATTGGGCGATATGTGTATCTCTCTGCAGCGGGCAGAGGCTCAGGCAAAGGCCTATGGCCATAGCATTCGTCGGGAGATCGGCTACTTAACCATTCATTCCATGCTCCATCTGCTGGGCTATGACCATATGGATGAAGGCCCGCAAAAGGCGCAGATGCGCAAGCGGGAAGAAGAGATCGCAGACACGATTCTTGGCATGAAGCGGAAATAATAGGACATACAAAGGAGAGAATTATGGCTACAAAGACAGCAATGATTGCCATTGCGGGCAGACCTAATGTGGGAAAATCAACCCTGACCAATTATCTGGTTGGCGAAAAGATCGCCATCGTTTCTAATAAACCGCAAACCACGCGCAACCGTATTTGCGGAATCGTTACCCGTGAGGATACCCAGTTTGTATTCGTGGACACGCCCGGTTTCCACAAGCCCAGAACCAAGCTGGGCGACTATATGGTAGGTGTTACTAAGGAATCGATTTCCGATGTGGATATGACCATTTTGGTAGTTGAGCCGATTCCCTCGGTGGGTATCCAGGAAGAAGTTCTTATTGAACAACTTAAAGGAAAGAACTGTCCGATCGTACTGGCAATCAATAAGATCGACACAGTTGAAAAAGAAAATCTCCTTGCAGTAATCGACGCATATAGTAAGGCGGCAGAATTTAAGGCAATTATTCCTATTTCTGCACGAACCGGTGACGGTGTGGATGCACTGCTTAATACCTGTAGTGCATATGCTGAAGAAGGACCGTTCCTGTTCCCGGAAGACATTACTACCGATCAGCCGGAACGACAGGTTATGGCCGAAATTATCCGGGAGAAGCTTCTTTGGAACCTGGACCGCGAAATTCCCCACGGAACGGCAGTCGAGATCACCCGCTTTACAGAGCGTGATAACGGCATCATAGATATTGATGCAACGATTTATTGCGAAAAGGCAAGCCACAAAGGTATTATTATCGGCAAGGGTGGAGAAATGCTTAAGAAGATTTCTGCATCAGCCCGTATGGACTGCGAAAAGTTTATGGGCACAAAGGTTTTCCTGACGACTTGGGTAAAAGTTAAGGAAAATTGGCGTGACAGCGATTTTCTTGTTCGGAATTTCGGTTACAGAGAATAATTTCCAAGGGTATCTCACGGTAAAATGGCAAATCCTATTACCGGAGGGATGGATATGGATTCAACATTCTTTTGGGAAGTGTTTTTAGAAACCGGTGCGCCGGAAATGTATGTTTACTATCAAGAGGCCAAAAGGGCGGAGGAAGCTTATGTATCTGACAGTGCGGGGATTGGTCCTGCGTGTAACACCATATAAGGATACAGATGCGATTCTGACCATTCTTACGGAGGATCAGGGTAAGCTGTCTGTGAAGGCCAGGGGTCTGCGTCGAAAAAACAGTCCTTTGGTTGCACCTTGTCAGCTGCTTGCCTATGGTGAGTTTACGCTCTTTTCCTATCGAGGTATGTATACCATTAATGAGGCTCACAGCATTGAGCTGTTCCAAGGACTCCATAAGGATATTGTGGATCTGTCCTTGGGTACATACTTTGCACAGGTAGTGGATATGGTATCGCTGGAAGATGCGCCGAGTGGAGAACTGCTTTCCCTTGTGCTGAATTGTCTGTATGCCATCACAGCTACCAAGACACCCCATTTGCAAATAAAAGCGGTATTTGAGTTGCGATGCGCCGCCATTTCCGGCTATATGCCCGATCTGTCCGGCTGCTACCGCTGCGGAAACGAAACGCCCCAATATTTGGATATTTCCCAGGGAATATTGGAGTGCGGTTCCTGCCGGGATGCTTCCTCAACCGGTATTCGCATCCCTGTCAATGAAAGCTTACTGGCAGCTATGCGGTATATTTGTTCATGTCACCCAAAACGGCTGTTTTCTTTCCAAGCAGGAGCGGAGACGATTACGCAACTTTCTCAACTGTCTGAGAGTTATTTGTGTACACAGTTGGAACGAGGCTTTTCCGCCTTGGACTTTTACAAATCACTACTGACGATAACACCGTAGCTTAGGAGTTATTTATGCTGAATTTATACGAAAAATCTCTGCATAAGCTGGAGCTTGACCAAGTTCTTGCCATGCTTGCCGAATGCGCCGGCAGCGAAGAAGGTAAGCTTGCTTGCAGAAATTTATTGCCCACATCCGACCTTGCGGATGTGGTGGAATTGCTGGCAGAAACATCGGCGGCATCTGAACTTTGCACCCAAAAAGGCAATCCCAGCTTTTCCGGTATTACAAATGTTGCTCCCGCTTTGGAACGGGCCCAGCGGGGCGGTATTCTGCATCCTGCAGAACTGCTGGCGATCGCTTCCGTTCTTCGTTGCACCCGGAATATAAAGAGTTACCGTTCTGAGGATGACAAGGAAACGGTGCTTGACCCATTATTCCGTATGCTTTGCCCCAACAAATATTTGGAAGATAAGATATTTGGCGCAATTTTATCCGAAGAGGAAATTGCGGATAATGCAAGTCATACCCTTGCAGATATCCGCCGTCATATGCGCATACAAAGCGCCAAAATCAAAGACACTTTACAAAAAGTAATTTCCTCTCCGGCATATGCAAAGCTGCTCCGGGAACCGATCATTACCATTCGTCAGGGCAGATATGTTGTACCTGTAAAGAGCGAATGTAAAAACGATATACCGGGTCTTGTTCACGATGTTTCTTCCACGGGCTCTACCTATTTTATAGAGCCTATGTCGGCAGTAAATGCCAACAATGCGCTCCGTGAATTGGAGCTCCAGGAAAAGAAGGAAATTGAGCGAATTTTAGCAGAAATGAGCGCAGATGTTGCTGCAAAGCAGGAGGAAATCCTGCAAAACTGCAGCTTGCTTGTCCGTTTGGATGTAATTTTTGCAAAGGCGCGTCTTGCTTACCGGATGAAAGCCTGGGCGCCGATTATGAACGATCAGGGCAAAGTGAATCTGAGAAAAGCACGGCATCCCCTGATCGATCCTAAGAGCGTTGTGCCAATTTCTGTTTATTTGGGCGGCGAATTTGATTCCATGATCATCACGGGCCCAAATACAGGCGGTAAGACGGTTACACTAAAAACGGTCGGT
>JAEIGA010018382.1_pt1 | contig 10645 bp, 16 predicted proteins | sample 9270691 | NCBI WGS metagenome assembly JAEIGA01 (sample SAMN17057246, study PRJNA624740) | gut metagenome | biome: biome; isolation source: fecal sample | host: Bos grunniens | place: China: Xizang | collected 2019 | reverse complement strand
TTCTCCTTTTTATTTATATACCTGATTATAAAGCCATTGAGCAGTTGTTCCATCTAAACAATATATATCATACGTATTATCACTAGGCTTATCTCCATTAGTAATAGCGCGTATACCATATAAATTCAAGGCCGGAAACTTAGAAGATAAACTACTTCCTTTTATATACGCACCAGATAAAAACATAACTTCTTCATTGAATGTAAAACCCTGTCCCTAATTTTGATTATCTGCTATAGAAAAAACAACACCCGTTTCCGAAGCCTGTATAGAAGCGTTATTTAAAGTTAAAGCCTATCCATTTAATGCAACTGTACCCAATGCAGAAAAACTTCCAGAAATAATCGCTCCAGTGGCGTGTAATATGCCATCTTTAGTCACCTTAAAAACTCTTGTACCATTACTATTCTCTGCGGCAATCCAGTCTGGACTACCATCATTTGCACTTGCAAGAAAGAATCTTTTATTACCAGTTTTCGACTAAATATAATTCGTAGTTATGCTCCAACCACCTACACTACCACCAGTCGCTTCAATATTAGAACAAGTAATTTTTCCATTAAAAGTTAAATTGGCTGAATTGTTTCCAGTAGTCAAGCCACCAACATTCATTGAAGATGCAGTAATTTTTCCGCTCGCCGTGATATCAGTAAAGGTACCACCAGTCGCGGTGATATTAGTAAAAGTACCACCGTTTGCAATTATTGTACCATTTGTCTGAACTTTGAATGTCTCTTGAAAATTAACACCATCAGGGCCGACACTAAAACCACTAACACTAAGAGAGCCATTAAAAGTACCATTGGAACCAGTAATATCTCCTTGAATTTTTAAATTACCTTGTGAATCTAGTGTCATTTTTCCACCGCCAATATTTAGATGATTACCCCCATTGGCTGGATTACTATTTATTATAATTTTGTCACTTGTGAGTGCAAAATGCTTAGATGTAATAGTACCATTTGTTAAATCAATGGTCATACCTTTCTCATCGGCAGACCTAATAATTCCACTATTGCCATTAAATTCGATGCGGCCACTACCACTTTTTCCTAAAAACGCAGTGCCATCAACATTAAACCCAAAGCTTTCTGCTCCCTAATGGAAACCATATAAACCGATTCGATTATCGGAACGACCCCATCCTTTACCGAACTCTCCCAGTAAAACACCAGAGAAAGTATTTTCTATATCCTTTTTTCCAGCACCAAGCATAGAACTAAGAATATAGTTGCCTTCTTTATCAATTTTAATCTAACCATCCCAGTTGTTGAGAATGGTTGAGCCATATTGATTTCTTGTTATAATCAAAGGCTATATAAACACATAGTCTTTATCGTTATCTTTATTATATAAACAAATAGCGTAATCACAATTAAAGCCTTGTATATTAGTATTATCATCACCATTAAAAAACAATACTGGCATAATTAATCTTTCTCGCGACTAATCGGGCGTATCTGTTAATCGAGGTCCCATGGTATCGGCACTATTACCATGTTTATTTATCCACTGACCAATGCCCTCGTCATTTATTTCCCAATGCAAAATACCCCAACGATATGCAGAATCAAGCTCCTCAAATCTATAGTCATTTGTTTGACCTTGCGGTAAATCTAATGTTTCATTTAACATGACATTACCAGTATTTCTATTATATATTTTTAAGAATCCATCAAAATACGAAGGATTTGAACCATTAGCATCATAATAAATATACATGGGCGTCGAATAAGCCAAATAATCCAATCTAGTACAGGCGATTGGATAGTAAGATTTTAATTTGACGCTATGGTCAGTCCCTGAGCCAGTCGCCCATCTTATATCTCGATAGGCTTCTACAATATTTCGTGTCTCCCAATAATTTGCTTCACTATCTAATACCCATTCTGGAGCGGTTGTTCCATAAGAATAAACACCTTTACCATTCGGATTAGTATCTCTTAATACATATTCTGAATTATATAAATAAGACCTTGGAGTAAATTCAAAATTTTCTACAGGTCTATCTTCTCCCATATGAATTGCGGTTTTACTATTTTTTTCCGCAATTATTAAAGTAAAACTTGTTCCAGAAGTTCCGTAGGCACTGAAGGCTAGCGCCAACTGGGCCATATACTTATTTGCATTTTTCTCAATTTCACACTTAATAATATTATTATCTAAAGTTGGTTGATAAAAATTAGAAATTCTATAAACAAAAGTTAAATCATTTTCTACGTCGTATTCTGCGCCAAGTTCCTTAGAAAATGTAATTTCGGTTTCAGTTTCCTCTCTCTAAAAACCCTCGGGCAAACTATAGGCCTCTCGTATCATTGTCATGTTTTTAGGGATTGTCCATTTAATGTATGCTCCACTCAATATAAAAGAACCTAATTCTGCCCCAATGGCGCTCTCGTAGGTTACATAAACTTTTCTTGGAGTACTATCTTTATGGCCATTGATTAGATTGCCATCTGGACCGTAAAGCGGATAAGCTGATAAACTATTTTCTCCGTGATGAATAGTTAGATTTAAATTTAGATTAGCCATAGAATTTATAATAGAGCTTAAGCTACTATTTTTAAAGGTAATAGTATCTTCATATTTTTCACCGTTTCGGTAAACAATTGCCTTAAATTCAGTAAGACTATAGTCTAACCAACAATTAACTTTAATAGAAGAACGACTCTCATCCTTTTCGTCTTGTTTTATGATTGTCCATACATCTTGGGTATTATTTATTTGCCACTCTATCCAATAATAATTACCTGTTTCCCCTTCGTCGAGTGGCTTTTTTGCGTTTATTTCATCAAATTTACCATCTTTAAATCCAATATATTCATTATCTTCGCTTTTATTATACCAAACCAAATTTAAAGTTTTTTCATATGGAATATCTTTACCTTTTCCTTCTGGAATAGTATAATTTTCGCTATCGCTCGTAAAAATTTTTACAGTATTATCTTCTACGGTTTCAACATTATAACCAAAATAAATTTCTAAATTTTTCATTAAAATATTTGGAGCATCTGCACTAGCTTCAAGAAGAATTTCCCCTTCGTCTCCAAGATATTTAAAATCGTCAGTCTAATAAAATTTTACAGCGATTTGCTCTACTGCCGCTGTCAATTTAATAGAATAAGCTTGTTCTTGAGTATAATAAAAAGAATATGCAAATGGATTACCAAACATATCTGTTCGTGCATCCATACGACAATCAATGACCTCGTTTTGCGTAATAATTCGTACTAATAGTCCATAAGAGCCATGAGTAATATTATAATCTTGTAGCAAGCATTTAAAATCAGCTTTAATGCAAAAACTATCGTATAAATGGTCTTGATTATTCTAATTCTAAAACACTCTGGTTATTTCCTTCTCGACTCCATTGGCAATTAATTCCCATTTATTATTCTCAGAATCTTCAGCATAATTTGCACTCATTGGTACCACTTTTTCAAGCGGTGAAACATATGCAATCGGCTTCTAATCATCAGCAGAGCTATATCTACCAATAATCGTTTTATCGTTCTCATAATTGCCCTATGGGATTAGCACATATACTTGCTAATCAACAACATAATTAGTCTTTTCACTAGTCGCAACAAATTTTATCTAATCATTTGTTGTAACTGTATAGCGGCCATTAGCGCGGTCGGACGCATCAACAATTGTGCACACAATCGTTTCATCAAATTTAACTTCGCTTAATCGCTATGCGACCAGCGTATCCATCGCCTATAGCCATATATCATTATAATCTTTTTGCATAAATAAGCTCTCCTTTCTCTCCATTTTTCTATTTATTATCAAAAATCTTCGACTAATATTATCTTATATCGTCCTCAAAATGAAAAGAGGCAAGATGGTTTATTCCATCTTGCCTCTATTATATCATTTATTTTTCCGATTTGCAAATTGAGATGCGCGATTGAGTAAAGTATCAAACGCTGCCTCGATTTCACTTCTCTCAGTTGCATTCGGGAACTCAGCATGAATTGTTACTTCTTGTTCTAAGGTTTGCGTCATTGGCATTGCTGTTGTAGCCGTTGCCATCATTGCTAAAGCGGACTATTGGGCGGCCGCACGCAAATCAATCATACTTGCGATATCACGAACGATATTTATTGCTGATAAGAAGTTCTCAGTATCATGTGCATTTAGGACTATCTCCTTTTGATGTAGCATTGCTAAACGTCCGGAAGAGTCCCATTCACCAGTATATCCACCGGTATCAAAAGCGGGAATGAAACTATTGGCTCCTGCAAAATAATAAATAGCATTACCCGCCCAATCATAGTTATAACCATTTAATTTTATTAACTAATGACCACGAGCAGTTATTATATCTTCTATTGTCCAAGTACCATTTTTTAATTTTTCATCTATTATAGTATATAGTCCATTAGCATTTGTAAAACCATTTTTATCATAACGAGATAATCGTTCTCCTACATCCCAATCCGGCCCTAATTTGACTTTATCATTAACTTCAAATGGAGGGTCGTTGATGATGAAATCTCCTGAGCCACTTTTAGCCAGACCCGAATTGCCAAAAGCTGTAATAATCTAATCCAATGCGTTTTCATCAATTGTATAGACTGAATAAGTATTTGTAGCACTTTTTTTCATAAGAGAGTACTTTCCGTCTTCTTTTCCTTGAGATATTGTATAGTGTCCAGCTGTTAGATAAATTTTATTTCCGTTCGTTGTTGTAATAGCAATTGTCTATCTATAATCCTTAAAATCTGAATTAATTGTTTTCTCTACCTATGGGTCAGTTTCTGTAGAGGTAGTAATTCCTTTATCAATCATTTCTTTGGCTTTTTTAGAAACATCTTGCGTTGTATAGTTTTCATAACCAGAAGTTTTTTCACCAATTGCAGAACGATATTTATCCTAGTCAACTAATTTCTATATATAATTTGTAGCTTCAGTTTCAGCCGCCTTCTTTGCCTCATCCTAAGTGGTATATGCACTACCGGAAGTTCTTCTTTGTGTGCCATCAGGGGTATAATAAATACCATAATATTTATCTGTTCCATTGGGATTGGATACTGGGATTACAGGATTCTCACTTCCGCCAGGTATATTGCCTTTTACCCCCTCAGTTTCTGTTGGTGTCTCGGGAGCGGGAATTTCTGCACCCGCCAGTTCAAGCATTCTTGTTAAAGCGGTAATTACTTCTGTAATTTGTGACTTATATTTAGCTATTTCAGTAGAAAAAGCTGTAAACTGTTCAGCGGCTGCCTATGTAATTCCCTAAAAACCAGTAGTCGCATCACTTTTCCAATTTTTAAATTTCTCACTTACTTCATCAAGTTTACCAGTAATATTTTTAACATTTTTATCTAATACACCATTTGGTCCACCAAAATTTTCGAAATCTTGTTTAACCAATCTAAAAGTTTCTTTAACATTTAATTCCCAATCTGTAAAAGCTTTGGTTAGGTTAATAATCATACTGGTTGTGTTACTTTCAAATACGTCACGATAGTCACTAATATTCTAGTATCCAGTAATCATGGATAATTCAGTTTCCTTAAAACTATCACGCCAATTTTCTTCAAGAGAAATTTTATATCCTGTTTTTTCACTATATTCTTTCCAATCGCTCTAATAAATAAATTTACTATTATCAATAGCTTTGTTTAATTCATCAAGAGCATAATTTCTCATACCGGTGTAATATTCGGTAATGCGAGTTACTTCGGCTTGATATTCTTCTTGAGTTGCAAAATCCTCTGCGCGTAAAGAATTAATTGCTTCAATCATATCAATTTCAGCCTGGATTACACGGTCTTGCATTTCATCAATATAGTCTTGTTCTAATTGTTGAATTTCATACAACTTATCTTCAAAATTCTGTTGCGCGGAGGCGGTTTTCTCTTCGTCGGCAGTATATACATAACTCCAATTGCCTTCGCTATCTCTACGCATACGCACTTGAGACTTTGCATTTTGAGCTTCTTCCAGAGCTATTTCAGCTAAACGCAATTCATACTTTTTACGAAGGAAGTCTAAGTCATGTTGGCTTAGTTCTGTATCAGATTCTTGTAATTTATTAATTTCTTTTTGTAAATCGCGCAAAGCCTATTTACCTTTAATAGAATCGGTATCATCAATAGAATTGGTCAAATCGCGATTTAATTTATTTAAATCATAAATTTTCTAATAATCATCAACAAATCTATTACCAATTTCCTTCTATTGGTTAAATACTTCCTATAACTTATCATAAGAACCATAAATACCGGTCATAGCTTCTTCAAAAGCGGAAGTACTAGTTTCAACAGCATTAGCAAAATCATCAGCAATTACTTGTAAAGTTTCGCCCCAAGCAGATTCAACTTCACCTTCAAGCTCCCATACACTTTCTTGAATAATTTCAATCTATTCATCCCAATGCTTTACTGCTTCGGTATCTCCAGCCTCTTCGGCCATTTTTCTTTGAGTCTAAGCAGCTATAAGTGCGGCTTGATTCATTTCAAGCTATCCCTATTTTAATTCTAAATTAGTTTTAGCCTAAGCCACTTGTGCCTATCCAAGAGCACGAATCTATTCATTAGTGATTCCTAAAGATTTTTTGCCAACTAAATCTATAATATTCTAATAGATTTCTAATGTTGAACCCAATTGCTCAACGCGGTTTGACGCTTTTTCTGATTTTTCATTCATATCATCAAAAGCAGCATTGATTTTTTCTACAATCTAATCGTAAAACTCATCCATCGCATCAGAGGCCTCATAAAGAGAATCTATATAATTTTCTAATGCGGTTTTTTGCTTATCTGTAATTTGAGTATTTTCTCCTAAGATATCGCGTAAAGCATTTGATAAATCAGCTTCTTCAAGAGGCATATTTTTTAATAAATTCTCAAAGGCATTGCTTTGTTCTTCGGTAAAGCTTTCTCCAAGGATATCTTTTATACCTTTCATATAGGTTTCGACATTTTTTAGATTGCGCTCTGCGGTACGACCCAGTAAAGCAATAGCCTCGGCCGCATCTTGCGCAGGGTCTTCTAGATTCTTTAATAAGTGTTCTAACCGTTTAATTTCTCTATCATTGAAGTGAACATTAATTTCAACTTCATATTCAATTTTTTCAAGAGCCAAATCTTTTAAGGTAAGAATTCCTTCATTAATAACTTCCTATTGAGCCTCTAGCTCATTTAGAGTTGCCTCATATTGGTCAGCAGACTTTTTAATTTCCTCATAGGCGTCTCCTGTAATTCCACTATCAATTAAGTCCTACAATACCTTAGTATAATTTTTAATACGGCCATTTTCATCTAACTAAAAACGAGAATCTAATTTTTCTAAATCTGTATCATAATTTAATTTTATCTAATCATAATATCTTTGCTCAGCATCATTTAATTTCTCTTGCTACTTAATCTCTTGGCCAATTAAATCAAGCCTTGCTTTACCAAAAGCTCTATCTTTTTCTTTAGTAATTTTTTTAAGGCCTCTTTCAATATCGGCAAGTTCTTCTTTTATTTCATGATAACGGTCTAATTCCTTAATTTTATCATCTTTATTTTTCTTTTTAGTATCGCCCAAAGAAGCTCCAATAGAACCAACATCTCGAATCTTAGTAATGCCTTGGCCATTTTCTTGACCACTATCACTACCGTCTTTGGCGGCGGGCTCTTGAGTATTTTCACCAGCAACATAAGGAACCTAAACATCACTAACTGTTTCAGATACCACTGTCTTATCCGGCTAACCTGGTTCATAAATATAGTGTGTAGTTCTTGTTTTTTGTTCTACTGTTTTAAATTTAATATCTGGAGAATATCCTAAAGCTCCAAAAGCCTATTGAATCTACTCAGAGGTAATTTCGCCAGCCTCTAACATTTTATTAAGCTGGGCTATATAGTCACTGTCATTAATATCTTCAATATTTGTTCCAATTTCAATACCATCAGCTGCTATATCGGCTAACTAATTTATCATCGCAACAAAATTGCCCTTAGTTTCATCGGACATTGTATCAATATTCAAGGCAAAATCAACAGCCGCCGCACGAGATAATTCCTCAAGATTCTCTGTGCTACCCTAAGCCAATTTCTAAATATCAGATAAATTATTCTTAATAAATTCAGCGCTTACACGGACTCCAAATACATCTTCAAGAGCTGTTTGAACTTTATCAGCCGCTTCATAAGTGTCAAGAGAAGCTTCATCCCATTTTATTAAAATTTCAAGATTATCTTCAAGAACTTCAGTAAGAGCATCTACGCCTTTTACAAATTTAGCATTAGCGACCGCGGCCTAAGCAGCAAATTTTTTCTTTTCAAGATTAGACCAAGCGTCAGCGTTATCATGTAAAGCCTCATTATTTTCTGCTAAGGCTTCTGTATAATTCTATAAAGCACCAGTGGTATATTCAGTATCTTCTGCGCCTGCGCTTAAAATACCGTCAATCTCCGCATTAAGAGTTTTAGAGAATCTTGCAAAAGCTTCTTCTGGGTCATAATTAGCAATACCTTCTGAAATCGCTTTTGTAAAAGCTTGCTCTGATTCATAACCAAGAACTTCCCAATTATTTTTAATATAATCCTTATATTCTGCGGTATCAACAACTTTTTTAAATTCTTCAACTTCTTTTTCAGATAGGGTCATTAGATTTTGACCACCAACAATTGACATTAATCCTTCGTTATTTGCAAGGTCTTGTGCTGCTTCAACTGCTTTTTTAATACTCTTATAAGCAGATTCTGCATATGCATCAATTGCTTGCGATTCTTGCCAAGCTGCTAACTAACTATATTGCAATTTTTTCTATTGGGTCTATCCTTCATCATCAATATACTCATATTCAATATAGTTATCACTATAATTAGTTGCTTTTACATTTTTCTTAGTTAATCCTTGCGCAGTGGCCCAAGCATTAAAAGCCTCTTTGCCCGTTTGGTTTTCACTATACCACCAATTAAATAATCCAGTATTTCTATAAGAATTCGGGTCAAAATCGTATTTTTCTGCGCCCTAAGTCCGCATCCGAGTCATGGCTTCAGTAATCGCAGCCTAAGACTCAGAATCTTTATATTGTAATAAATCATCTAAAGCATGTGCTTGCTAAACCGCCGCAGAACGAGTTTCTGCCTCAATAGCTGCTGTATTAGCTTCCATTGCTTTCATTAATTCTTCTGTTGCATCTTTATTTTCAGCAAGGGATAGAATTAGATTTTCATCATCAATTCCAACTTCGCTTAAAGCATCACGAATACCTTTTTCAGTAAGCGCTGCATCGCCTTGTTCTTTATAAGCCTCATAAAGAGCATCCATTGCTTTTTGCTCTTGTTTAGTAGCATCATTGTCAAAGCCTGAAACGCCAGCCCCAGCGATAGCTCCAACAACGCCTCCAACAACAACGCCAGCAACCGTGCCAATTAGTGCTCCTACAGGACCAGCAGCCCATCCTAATTGTCCCAGCTTTGCTCCAATGAGAGCTCCGCCAGCAAGTCCACCAGCAATTCCTACTGCTCCTGCTCCTATGGCAGCGCCAGTTCCCGCAGCTGCAGTATCTTCATCATTCCATTCATAGTCTTGACCCTTTAATTTTCTGCCAAGCTATATTTTCTAATAATCAATATTAGCTTCACGAGCAGCTTTATCTGCACTTAGTTTAGCAGAATATGCATCAGCCTTCTTTTGCTAAGCCTCTGATTCAATTCGGTCTAATTCACCTTCTTCAAAAACAATTAAGCCATTTGAATCAATATAATATTTTAAACCTGCATGACTTTGTACCAAAGCTAAAGCCTATTCATTAGCATCAAATAATGCTTGTTTATATTCATTAGTACCTTCAGTTAATTTTTGCAATCCATTTAAAGCTTCTTCATAGCTAGAAATAGAGTCTTTTAATTCATTAAAAGCGGTAGTTGCTTGACTATACGCCTCTGCCGCATCTTTTGCACCCTAAGTGGCTGAAGCAGCAAAATTTTCTGCTGAATTACGAGCGTTATCAGCCGCTTTAGCCAAGGTTGTTACAGCCAAAACCACTACAGCGATAGCGGCGGCATAAATGGCGAATTTACCTAGAGCTTTACCAAAGCCTTTGGCTATGGCCGTACCTTTAAGCATTGCAAAACTGGTAATTTCAGTTCTTTCGGCAAGGGCTTTCTATCCTCCAGCCGCTGCTAATGAATATCCAATAGTTAAGAACAAAGATTTATTCTATTCATTAAATAAACCAATAACCATGGGCAGCATAAAACCGAGTGTAGTTAAAACCGTAGTTATTTTTTCACTAGGGTCAATTTCTTCATCAGAAAGAGTTTTAAGTACACCAATAAGACTTGTAAACATCATCGCGACAGTGCTAATTATAGTAGCGCCCTGTTGCATTGCGGTGCCAAAATCAAGAACTTTAAGAGTTGATTTATTAATATTTTTACCTAATCCATCATACTACTAATTTAATTGCATTATTCTAGTCTAATTATTTCCAATAGCCACTCCATTATCTCTAGTAGCTTGAATAGACTATTTTGTTGCTCCAGCTAATTCTAAAGCCTCTTGAGAATTTTCAGACATTTCTCGAGCATGTTGGTCTAAGGCCTGCTGTGCTGTACGAATGGTTTCAGTATGCTGTTTCATAACTTTGTCAAGTTTTGCTTGTGCCTATGCACTACCATCAGATTTAGCTATT
>JAEIGA010018381.1_pt1 | contig 10646 bp, 9 predicted proteins | sample 9270691 | NCBI WGS metagenome assembly JAEIGA01 (sample SAMN17057246, study PRJNA624740) | gut metagenome | biome: biome; isolation source: fecal sample | host: Bos grunniens | place: China: Xizang | collected 2019 | reverse complement strand
CTTGTCGAAGAACCTCCTTGTCGAGAAGTTGTTGAAACTTACTCCGACTGTGGCCACGAAGGTGTTTCCACCCCATCCTCCGGAAAGTTCAAGCTGGCTTGAAGGCTTCTCCGTCACGTTGTACACAAGGTCAACCGTGTTATTCAGCTGATTAGGGATTATCGAATATCCTGTAGCCGGGTCCGCGATAGCCTCCGGGTCGAACTGTCCCATCGAAGCGATCTCTCGGATCGAACGCTCGAAATCAGACTGACTGAAAAGATATCCCGGACGGGTGAAGATCTGACGGCGTATCACCCTTTCGTTTGTAAGATCATTACCGTTGATCACGATATTGTTCAATGTTGCTGGCTTTCCCTCCACAACGCGCATCTCAACATCCACGGAGTCTCCTTCAATATTGAGTTCGACCGGCTGCAAGTTGAAGAAAAGGTATCCGTTGTCACGATAAAGCTTCGAAACGTCATACTCGTTCTGCTTTCCGCCACCGAACAGACGCTTTTCCATGGTCACCACATCATAAACGTCCCCCTTCTTGATCATGAGAATGTCATTGAGGGTCTCGGAGCTGTATACGGAGTTTCCTGTCCAGGTTATATCCCTGAAATAGTATTTCTTGCCTTCGTCAATCTCGAAATCGATCTGAAGACGTCCCGGCTCCACATAATACATCGTATCCTTTACGATTCTCGCATCCCTGTATCCGGCCTCGTTGAAGACACTGAGCATGGCCCTCTTGTCGTTGCCATACTCCTTCTCGTTGAACTTCTTGGAACTGAAGAAATTCTGGAAACGCGCATCCCTTGTCTTCTTCATCGAACGCACCAGCTTGCTTTCCTTCACATGATCAGCGCCCTTGAATGTTATCGTCTTGATCTTGACCTTCTGTCCCCTGTCCACTGCAAACTGAACTCGGATTGCGCTGCGGATCACACTGTCTCTCTTGGTATTTACCTGAACATCGACATTATGGAAACCTTTCTCCTTGTAGTATCTCTTGATGATGTCAGTAGCGGTCTTTGCCACATACTCGGAGAACTCTCCTCCCCTCCTGAGATTCAGACGCTCAAGAAGTTCCTTCTGTTCTCCGCTCTTCACACCGCTGAACGTCCACCTGGAAACACGAGGCCTCTCGATGATGGCCACTTTCAGGAAAGCGGTATCTCTGGAAGCTGACAGAGAGTCTATCGCCAGCTCGACATCCTCAAAATACTTCTGCATCCATAGTCTGTTCACGATGGAGGTCATCTCCTCCGAAGGAACGGTTATCTCCATTCCTTCCTGCAGACCGGTGATCTGTCTGATCTGATCTGGAGAAAAATAATTTGTTCCCTCGATCCTTACGCCGCCTACGATGTATTTCTTCGGATTGTTATAGTCCACCTCTATGCCGGAACCCGCACTCTGAGCCCATGTGGGGAGCGCAAGCAAAGCCAGAAGCAGACCAAAGACTATATGACGAACTCTCATCTCTACCTTCTTAAAACAAAACTGCAAATATAAGCAATTATTTTACTTTTCCATATCGTCTGTCGCGTTTAGCATACTCCGCCAAGGCATCGTTGAACTCTTTCTCACGGAAATCAGGCCACAGCGTGTCCACAAAAAGAAACTCTGAGTAGGCACCCTGCCAAAGGAGGTAGTTGCTGAGTCTGTTTTCTCCGGAAGTCCTGACGATAAGGTCCGGGTCAGGTATTCCCGCTGTAACGAGATACTTGTCGAAGCCGTTCACACCCATATCCAGAATTTCCCGCTTCCTCTCGGGATTTTCCTCCATTTCGAGAGCCATCTTCTTGGCAGCCTGAAGGATATCCCATTTTCCGCTGTAACTTATGAATATTATGAAGGTGAGCCTGTCATTATGGGCGGTACGCTCCATGCACGAATCGATTATCGCATTCAGTTCATCACCCAGACGTGCCCTGTTGCCAAGGACTACAAAGCGGACTCCCTCCTCGCACATTCCGTCTATATATGCTGCCATCGCTTTGACCATCAGCCCCATAAGGGAGACGACCTCCGCTTCCGGACGGTTCCAGTTCTCCTCCGAGAATGCAAATATGGACAAATACTTCACTCCTGCTTTTGCAGCTGCCTGAACGCATGCATGCACGCTTTCCACTCCCTCAAAGTGCCCTTGCACCCTTTCCTTTCCTCTTTCCTTAGCCCAACGGCCGTTTCCATCCATGATCAGCGACACATGGGCAGGAACTTTACTGATAGTTTCTGTTGTCATATGATTTATCTAACGTTTCTGACATCCTCGCCCCAGAACAGTTTCTCTGTGAGGGCTTTAATGAAATTGGACCTGTTAAGCCGGACACGCTTAAGCGAAAACTGTGCCACGGAAACCTCCACCACGATGTTTTCCGCCACATCTACCGCCCTGTTGTCTGCTGTCAAGGTGAAGCTGCCGTCCCTGGAATGCATCCTGAGAGTCAGCACCGATGTGTCCGGAACCACCAGAGGACGGATATTGAGATTATGCGGCGCTATCGGCGATATGATCAGCACCCTGGACTCAGGCAGGACTATAGGTCCACCTACACTCAGAGAATATGCAGTGGAGCCTGAGCTCGTCGATACCACAAGACCGTCAGCCCAATAAGTCGGCAGTCTGACGCCATCCAGATCGACATCCACACCCAGCATGGCAGACCCGTTCCTATGCACAGTGATTTCATTCAAGGCATAATCCCACATCGAAACCGACGCCACCTCAGGGGACACCTCCGCCCTCAGCATCGCTCTGTTCTCTATGGTATATTCTCCGGAAAGAAGAGCTTCCGCCACATCCTCAGGGCGGTTCTCAGAAAGAAAGCCGACCCTTCCCAGATTCACCCCGACCACTGGTATCCCACTGTCTATCACCAGTTTGGACGAATAAAGAAAGGTTCCGTCACCGCCCACGCTCAGCAGCATATCCGTATTCCTGTCCGGGCACTCCCCTCCCTTCAGCTCATACAGATCATATCCGCCTGCGGCAAGCGAACGGACCATGTCGGCAATCCTCCTGCCGGAGTCTTCGCTTTCCTTGCCAATGTATATCGCCAATCTCATACGATTTCTGTCTTATACCCTATATCCAGTTAAAACAACCTTCAAAAATAGCACATAATTTACAAACTTTGAAGTTTATTCCGTATTTTTGTATTTCGTAACTCATAAGTAGACTAAAAATGACAAGGCTAAGTGTCAACATCAACAAGATAGCCACCATCAGGAATGCCCGCGGCGGAAACATGCCGGATGTGGCAAAGGCTGCAATCGACTGCGAATCATTTGGAGCAGAAGGCATAACAGTGCATCCCCGTCCGGACGAGAGACATATCCGCTACTCCGACGTCAGGCAGATCAGGCCTGCCGTAAGGACTGAGTTCAATATCGAAGGCAATCCGATACCCTCATTCATCGACCTTGTGATGGAGGTGGTTCCCGACCAGGTGACACTTGTTCCTGACGCAGAGGATGCGATCACCTCGAATGCAGGATGGGACGCAGTCAGGCACCGCAGTTTTCTCACTGAGGTTTGTGCGGAATTCAAGAGCAAAGGAATCCGTACGTCGATCTTCATCGATCCCAAGCCAGAGATGGCGGAAGCGGCGGCACTGTGCGGATGCGACAGAGTGGAGCTTTACACTGAATCATATGCATCGATGTTCCCTCAGGACAGGGCAAGGGCCATTGAGCCGTTTCTCAAGACTGCGGAGGCTGTGCGCGACTGCGGCCTTGGACTGAATGCAGGCCATGACCTCAATCTGGACAATCTTGAATATTTCATCAGGACAATTCCATGGACTGACGAAGTTTCCATCGGACATGCCATAATATGCGACGCCTTGTACATGGGGCTGGAGGAAACAATAAAGGCATATCTGTCGAAAGTCAGAATTTTTTGATTACCTTTGTAGTTTGTACACTTTAAAGAAATTTGAACATTATAACAAGATAGAATCAAAATGAAGAACACATCACTTATCCTCAGCGTCATTTCCCTTGTCGCTGTTGTAGTATTCGGAGTACTCTCACTCACTGGAAAGAACGCAGCCAAGACTGAAACGGTCGAAGGAGAAGCTGTTGAAGCTCAGGCATGCAAGGGAGATATCGTCTATGTCGATCTCGACAGGATCCTTATGGAATATGACATGGCGAACGATCTCAGGTCAGTTGTGGAGACCAAGGTGCAGAACATTCAGGCAGAGGTGACCAGAAGAGGCAAGAAGCTTGAAAATGACGTGAAGACTTTCCAGGAGAAGATCGACAAGGGCCTGATGACACGCTCGGTGGCTGAGGCACAGGGACAGAAGCTCCAGCAGCAGGAAGCCGAATTCAACAACTACGCAGCGCAGAAGCAGCAGGAGATCAACGAGGAGCAGGTCGTGATGATGAACCAGCTCGGTGATGCCATCCAGACATTCCTCAACAAGTACAACGAGGAGATGCAGTATGCAATGATACTCACCAATTCAGGCGGAGCTCCTGTAATCACTGCCGATCCGGCTCTCGACATCACTGAAGCCGTTCTTGCAGGATTGAACGAGGAGTACATCAAGACAAAGAACGAGAAATAATCAAGGAATATCCGATTGAAGATAGCCATACTGTCCTGTTTTTACCCTTACAGAGGAGGTATCTCTCAGTTTAACGCATGCCTTTACGGAGAACTGAGCAAAGAGCATATTGTCAAGGCTTTCAATTTCAGCAGGCAATATCCTGAGTTCCTCTTTCCGGGAAAGACACAGTATGTCACAGAAGATGATGAGGCCGTACCGGTGGAGAGCGAATCCCTGCTGGATACGGCCAATCCTTTTTCATACCTCAGGGCGTACAGGGAAATCAAGGATTGGAAGCCCGATATCCTGATCGTCAGGTACTGGATGTCATACTTTGCGCCGTCACTGGGCTATATTACCAGAAGGATGAGAAAGCACTGCAAGGTTATTTCCATTCTTGACAACGTCACTCCGCACGAGCCTCACTTCTTCGACGCTCCCCTGACCAGATACTTTCTGGAGGGCAGTTCCGGGTGCGTGACGATGTGCGATGCTGTCACCCGAGACCTCCTGGCCTTGAAACCGGATGCACGACATATCGTCATCCAGCACCCGCTCTACTCACACTTCGGGGAAAGAAAGGACCGGATTGAAGCTGAAAGGAGACTTGGTCTGGAACATGGGAAAAGAAACATACTGTTCTTCGGACTGATCCGGGAATATAAAGGTCTTGACATCCTGCTGGAAGCATTCCGTATGCTGCCGGATGACTATCAGCTCATCATAGCCGGAGAGCCGTACGGTTCTTTTGACAAATATCAGAAGATCATCGACACTCTCCCTGGCAAGGACAGGATAGTGATGGACCTCAAATATATAAAGGACTCTGAGGTTACGAACTATTTCTCCGCGGCAGATGTCGCAGTCCTCCCGTACAGGAGCGCCACACAAAGCGGAATAAGTTCGGTTTCGTACCATTTCGAGGTACCGATGATCGTTACAGATGTCGGAGGGCTCAAGGAGACCATCGGAGACAGAGGCACAGGCCTGGTGGCACCGGAATGCACGGCTGAGGCCATATACGAAGAAATCATAAGATATTTCAGCAGTCAGCAGGTGCGTGAAGACTGCGTCAGAAACATCATAGAAGAAAAGGAAAGGCTCTCATGGAGCACATTTGCCCGAAAGATCACGGAATTTTCGGAGCAAGTATAACAAAGAGACAATATGAGAATAAGATTTAGTGCATCAGTCTGCAGGATAATTCTTGCTGCATCGCTTCTGTCGGCAGGGGCCGCCATATGCGGGGCGCAGGAATACAACAACACTCCTGTCACCGTATCCAAGGAAAAGGTAAGGATAGGCGGCAAGGTGTGCTACTCGCATATAGTCATGGAAAGACAGACGCTGTATTCCATCAGCAAGGCATATGGAGTCAGCGTAGAGGACATTTACCGTTTCAACCCGACATTGAAGGAAACTGGTCTTAAGAAGAACTCCATCATAATAATCCCTTCCGAAGATGCATTGAAGGACGACAAAGAGATCAGGAAGGCCGGGCAGAGCGACACTCAGCCTGAACAGGAGGCAGTGGCGAATGAGCCTGCAGCAGGCAAGGCCCAGCAGGCGGTCATGACAGGAAGGGGCAAATCCGAGCGCAAGGCGGCACTGGATTCCCTCACAAAGGCGACTCCGTCCGAGCAGGCCAAAGGACAGACAATTCATGTCAGGAAATGGTATGAAGACCTGGATATGATTGCCCAGATGTATGGAGTCAGCGTCGAAGCCATAATGACAGCGAACAACCTCAGCGGCAGAAAACTGTCAAACAGACAGCGCCTGATCATTCCCGCAAAGGAAGTTGCAACGGCAGCAAAGCCTGAGGTACAGGAGGTTGTGACACCGGAAGCGAAGGTTCAGGAAGACACATTGACTACACCGCAGGGACAGGAGGAAGAGACACCTACCCAGTGGTACCTGTTCCCCAAGAACGAAGTTCACGCAACAGTACTTCTTCCGCTCACAAATGCCGAGGGCGAGCCAAACAGGAACAACATGGATTTCTACAGCGGCATTCTGCTGGCTGTACGTGATCTGGGCGGAGAAGGAGTGAACACCACGCTGAGCGTGTATGACATAGCTGATCCTGATACTCCCGTAACCAAGGAGGATGTGGAAGACAGCGACCTTATCATCGGTCCTGTAACTACCACGGACCTGACACGTCTGTTCCAGACATCATCACATCTGAGCAACGTGATATCCCCTCTGGATCCTCGCGCAGAGAAGCTGGTCCGCGAGCATCCTGGAATGGTACAGGTACCCGCGCCTCACAAGTCCCAGTACGAAGATGCCGTGAAATGGATCAGGGAGGACATGGGAGCGGCTGACAAGGTATTCATGGTATATGAGAAAGGTGCGAGAATAAACGAATCCGTAAGAACCATGAAAGAGGTAATGGATTCGTCCGGACTTGACTACACACCATTCTCCTACAGCATTCTCGAGGGCCGCGACGTACTGGAGCCGCTCAAGGGCATCATGACAGCAGAAGGTGCAAACAGGGTGTTCATAGCATCCGAAAGCGAGGCATTCGTCAACGATGTCATCAGGAATCTGAACATGATGCTGCTGGAAAACTTCGAAATCGTGCTATACGCATCTTCAAAGATCAGAAGTTTCGACACTATCGAGGTTGACCACTTCCACAAGACTTCAATGCATGTCAGTCTTTCATATTACATCGATTATGAAGACCAGGCCGTCAAGGATTTCCTTTTGAAATACAGGGCTCTGTATAATACCGAGCCGACGCAGTTCGCGTTCCAGGGCTACGACGTTGCACATTACTTCATCAACTTGTGCAACAAATACGGCAAGAGATGGCCGGAAAAGCTGGAAGAATCAGAGAAGGCAATGCTGCAGAGTACATTCAAATGTATAAAGCAGGGCACTGGGGGATATGTGAATACGGGAGTCCGCAGAATAATATACGACAAGAACTGGTCAGTGAAACTGCTGACAGAGGCTAATTCCGAAGAAGGGACTCAGCATTTGCAATAGCAGCATCCGTCAGGACGGAACCGCTGAGCATTCGGGCAAGTTCAAGGACTCTCTGATCTTCAGAGAGTCTTTTTATTGTGGATACCGCCTTGGATTCGGCAGGATCCATATCCTTGGATACAAGATAATGAGCGGATCCTTTGGCTGCAACCTGAGGGAGATGGGTAATGGCGAATACCTGCATATATGATCCCATTGAGCATATCATGGTTCCCATCTTATCTGCCACGCTTCCTGAAACGCCTGTGTCGATCTCATCAAAAATCATGGTCGGCATCTTGGTGAACCTTGCCCTCATAGCCTTGAGAGCCAGCATGATGCGAGACATCTCACCACCGGAAGCACACTTGGCCACATCGACAGCATTGCGGCCGGTAGATGAGAAGCGGAACTGAATCATGTCAGCTCCATTTACAGACAAGGGAGCTGGAAGGATTTCAACTTCAAACACTGCATAGGGAAGTTCCAGGCCACGGATGGATTCCTGTATGCTGTCGGCGAACCTCGCAGCCGCCTCCCTTCTTGAGACCGTGAGTCTGCCGGCGACCTCATCAAGTTCAACTGACAGAGCCTTAAGGCTGCCTGATATCTCATCGCGTCTTTCTTCCAGCCTGGTGGAGTCGAACAGGGCCTCGGACAACTGATCACGCAGGGCTATGAGCTCTGCCTCATTGGTGCATCCATGCTTCTGGAAAAGACCGTATATCATCGACATCCTGCCTTCAACCTCGTCAAGGCGTGCTTCCGACATGTCGACTTTTGAATTCAACATGGAAACTTCAGAAAGGACATCGTCAAGTTCGCGGCGGCAGGACTCTATTCGTTCTGACAACTCTGAGGCAGAAGGCACAAAACGTCCGACCTTTGACAGATGACGTACGGCCTCCTTCAAGGAATAGTCCAACGAAATCCTGTCATCCGTGAAAGACGAATCGAACAGCGCCTCTACAGCAGACAGACCTGTCTTTATCTCCTCTGCATTGGCAAGCTGCTTCTGTTCCTCCTCCAGTTCAGCGAGTTCTCCATCCTTTAAGGAAGCGGCATCCAGCTGTCTGAACTGTGCTTCATTATAATCCTTCTCTCTTGCAAGACGGGCAATCCTGTCTTCAAGTGAGAGCAGTTCAGACTTAAGAGCCACCTGCTTGCGCCAGAGATCCGCACATTGCTCACGAAGCTGCAAGTTTCCGGCAAAATGGTCAAGCGTATCCATCTGGAACTGCTTGTCGGAAAGGAGAAGAGTCTGATGTTGTGAATGCACATCGACAAGACGCGAAGCTATGTCCTGAAGCACCTGGACAGGCACTGGACTGTCATTGATGAAGGCCCTGGAACGACCTGAACGGTTGACCACCCTTCTGACGACAAGATGTCCGTCCTCCCACTCGACTTCGTTCTCTTCTAGAAGCTCTCTGAGATTACAGTCCTCCGCTCCCATTTCAAACTCAGCCTCGACTACACAGTTGTCTGCTCCCTCTGCAACCATCGAGGCGTCTGCCTTGGCTCCTGTCACAAGTGACAAGGCTCCGAGCAGAATCGACTTTCCGGCTCCAGTCTGACCGGTAATAATGATCAGACCCTCCGGAAAATCTATTTCCAGAGAGTCTATCAATATATAATTCCTGACTTGAAGCCGACTCAGCATGGCATTGACGTTCTACTCGTCCTGCTTTGCCATTCTGTATGACACCTCGCCATCCTTGAACTCCTCGATTGCAACAAGGCTTGGCTTCGGCTGTCTTTCATAATACTTCGAGATCTCGATCTGCTCTCGGTTCTCGAAAACCTCTTCCATCGTGTCACGGTCGTTCTTGAAGTCCTCAAGCTTTCTTGTGAGTTCCTTCTTCTCTGCGATTGCTATCTGATTCGCTCTCTTAGCCAGAACAACCACTGTCTCATAGATGTTTCCGGTAGGCTCAGCGAGCTCATTGAGGTTTCTTGTCTGTGTGTTTGTCGGTGTCTTCTTGTTTGCCATATCAATCTTGATTATTTAAAATATTTTCAACGATTCACGTCGGGAAAGAAACTCCCTCCATTTAATTATACCCCCGGTTTCAAACAGGGTTTCATTTTTTTTCGGCTTTCGCAGCCTGTTTCTGCAATTTCTTCCTTTCTTTTGCAAAATCCTTCTCGGACATTTCCTCATCTTCCATCTCCACTGCCTCCCTGCCCAAGGCCTTCTGGGCTTTTCGATAGATCACATCCAGTTCCTTCTTGTATTTTGAATCAGGAATCTCACCCACGAAGTTAAGGTAGTCATCCACAAACGTCAGATATCTTTCCTTCTGCTTGGACGGAACACTGAGATGGGCATATTTGTATGAAGACATCGCTATATAATAAAGGATATCTTCCCTATATATGTTATCCGCGTCATCCTTCAGGACATTTCTGAATGCAACCCGTGATGCAAGGTAGTCCTCCATCTTGTAATAGAGCTTTGCCGCTTCGTATGCCTTCTTGTCCAGTCTTTCATTAAGCTCCTCCAGCATATCACGGCATTCCTGCATGTGCTCGTTGTCTGGAAATTCGAGAATGTATTCAGATATCGCACTGATGGTCTTGTAGGTCGGAGCCTGATCCAGTTCCCAACGCAGAGTCGAACGATAGAGACAGTCCAGACGGAGATATCTGGCGTCTGAAGTGAACGGGCTGCGAGGATAACTTTCTATGAACTGGGCGAAATTGGTTTCAGCCGTATAGTAGTCCTTATATTTATAATTGCTCAAACCCCAGTAATACCTTACTGTGTCATCTCTTTCAGTTCCGTTGGTCAGCACGCTCAACGATTCGAAGAGCGAAGCCGCCTTGGAATACTTGCCGTCATTATAATACTGGAATGCACCCTCATATTTCGCATCTGCATCATTGCTGTTCAGCAGAATCTCATACTGAGACTTGCACGAACAGAAAGCCATGATTGCGACGAGAGCAAGGATAAGGTTTCTGGACTTCATCTTATTTTACTGCATTTTAAGAAATCTTTCAGCATCAAGAGCGGCACGACATCCGGAAGCAGCTGCCGTGATAGCCTGTCTGTAGTGCGGATCCTGAACATCACCCGCTGCAAAGACACCCTCGACATTGGTCTTG
>JAEIGA010018380.1_pt1 | contig 10646 bp, 18 predicted proteins | sample 9270691 | NCBI WGS metagenome assembly JAEIGA01 (sample SAMN17057246, study PRJNA624740) | gut metagenome | biome: biome; isolation source: fecal sample | host: Bos grunniens | place: China: Xizang | collected 2019 | reverse complement strand
TCGCACCTCTGCCGCTTTTCGCACGTCCTTCGGTGCGCCTCCCGCATGGGCGGCGGCATATTCTCGCACCCCGCTTCCTCTTGGAAGAAGGGACAGATCGCTCTCTTGTCTACGTTACGACTCATGATATGAATCTAGCCAACGCCTCCGTCGATACCCTGTAGCAGGCTCTCTCTTTTCCGAGGCCTACGTTTACCGCCGTCAGCCTTCCTTTCTCGATCAATGCCGTTACCTTGTGTCGGTCGCACTTGAGGAATTTCGCCACCTCCGCGACCGTTAGGACACCGTCCTTTGTAAATTCGCTCAGTCGGGCAAGATTCGCCCGATAGTCCTGTTTCTCACGTGCCATAGTTACCCTTCCTTTGTAATGTCAAAATTCATTTGCCCCTCAAGCCTCGGGGGCTTTGCGTCCTTGCCGGGGAACGGATGTACCCGCCGCTTTACCGCCTTCGGGATCTCCTCGACGCTAGGCGGCGCCTTCTTTTCCTCCGGTGCCTTCCAAAGCCAATAGATCGCTCGATCACTCACCGCGTGCTTGTATCGCTTCACCTGCCAATAACAGCTCGGATGGTGCGTCGGATACAGCTGTACCGTGCCTCGGTTGGGATTCCAATACCCCCTCCAATATCCGACCATCAGCCCCGAAGCATCCCTCTCCACGATCGTAAGCGGCACGTTCGGCGCGAGCTTGTCGGTGCACTCCAATCTTGTGTTCATATCAGACCTCCAAAAAGCGAGATGAACGAGAGCACGAGCGAGATTAAAGAAAATACGAATGCCGGCACAAGTACCAACGTTTGCAACCAAGGGTATCTCTCATTCAAGTACAGCCCGTATCCATACGCCTTGTACTTCTTGTGAAATGCTCTCGCTTCCTTCGCCGATCGGATATTTTCGTGTGCAAGAAACATCTCTACCGTCTCTTCCCGCGTGAGGTGTTTTTCTTTTCTTCTCATCTTGACTTACTTCCCTTTTTGTGTTATTGTAAAATAAAAACGGAGTTTACTATGTTATATCATTCCTATGCAAAAGTGATCTGCACACAACAAAGCATACTTTGTGGCACTACGCAAAGACTCAACGTCGTTACATCTGTTTTCAAGAACGGTAAAGTATTTATGCCACGCTGCGGCTTTTACAACGGCTCCACTGAATGCATAGTGTGCATACGTAAATTAAGGGCTTACTTCGATAGCGTTGACCTTCGAGATCCTAGTGAGATCATTCGTGTATCGGATCTCCCGGATCCGCATCCGTAACCATCTGATCCGCAAGGCGTAGAAGCTCCTCGGCGATCATCAGCTCCATCATATCCGGAGAGTTTCCCGATCCCATTCGCTCCATCCGATAATCTGCGCGGCTGAAAAACAGCTCACGGATGCCTCCGCGCCGCCAAAGCAAAACCTCAAAGAGATCATTTGCCGCGTTAAGCATTTTATTTTTAAACATGGCAAAGGTTCTCTCGGGCTTTCTTTTTTTCTTTAGCCAAGTGAAGACCATATAAGCATCGGTCAAAGCGTTTCGTTCCAACTCTGCGTAAGCTCGGAGTAAATGCAATTCCGACTCCCTCTCGGAAATCCGCAACGGATCTTCCAAGAGGCTTTTTTCTTTTTCGTTCATACTGTTACCTCCGGTATTTCATCCGCAATACGAAGAAGCTCCTCAACCAAGAACAGATAAGGCATACACTGCAATTTTACTGAGTGTATTCGCTCCATTCGGTAATCAGGTCGACTAAAGAATAGATCACGAATTCCACCGCATTGCGAATATAATGCCTCCAAAGAGCGATTCGCCATCTCTTTCACCTTTTTCTTGCAAGAGGTAAAAACAATCTTCTCGTTTTGTGCGCTATGCAATCCTTCTAGGTAAGCAGATAGCACACTAGTTGCAACCCATATTGCTGTTGCCGGGTCGCCCTGTCCTCTTATCAACTCAATTAATTTTCGCTCCGTTTCAGTAATTGCTTGGTCTTTTATCATATTAGGCCTCCAAGGAAGTGTCTTTTAGGACACCATTCCGGCAAAAAAAATATTTGATGCCGCTTCGGATCCTATAACAGTAACGATCTTGTTGATCTCGGATAGGGTAAACTCGGTAATCCCCTTGCATTTACGGTAAAACGCAGACCTGGATAACCCAATCTTATTGCACATTTCAGCCGTGGTTATCCCTCTCTTTTTCAGTTCTTCCTTAAGCATTCTTTCGTTCATTTCTTATCCTCTTCCCGTCCTTGTGTCTTTTAGGACACTTATATGATAGCATACTATTTTCCACTTGTCAACACCTTTTTTGTCTTTTCTGAAACTTTTTTGCTCAAAGGTGTTGCAAAAAGGACACAAATGTGTTATAATATAGCCAACAGGAGGCTTGCTATGTCTAACGAATTATCAAAAAAAATTTATGATTTAAGAAAAAAACACAATTTAACTCTCGAACAAGTTGCTAAGATTGTTGGTGTTGGAAAAAGCACCGTTAGGAAGTGGGAAACCGGAATGATACAAAATATGAGGCGTGACAAAATTGCTTTGTTAGCAAAAGCCTTGCACACAAGTCCTGCCTATCTTATGGGCTGGAACGATTCGTTATCTCCTATTCCAACAACAAAAATGAGCGGAGTTAGCATCCCTGTATATGGATCTGTCGCCGCGGGTATTCCCATTGAGGCGATCACCGATATTGAAGACTATGAGGAAATTCCCGAAGATCTCGCTCGCACCGGTCAATTCGTAGCCTTGAAGATCAAAGGGGACTCCATGGAACCCCGCTTTGCAGAGGGCGACGTTGTGATCGTGAAGCTACAGGAAGACGTCGAGAACGGAGATATCGCCGTCGTATTAGTCAACGGAGATGAGGCGACCTGCAAAAAAATAAAAAAGACCCCCGAAGGCGTCATGCTGATATCCACCAACCCCGCATACGAGCCGATGTTCTACTCCAACAAAGAAATCGAAGAAAAGCCCGTCCGCATCTGGGGCAAGGTCGTCGAGCTCCGCGCGAAGTTTTAATGAGAGTTTAATTAAAATCCCAACCGATTACAAAACCGAACTCACCTTCGGTTATTTTAGGTATTAACTATGATTTTTGTTATTGTTTTGCTTTCATTATTATTTGTGATATCTCTTATCGTAAACTATAGTCAAGCAACGGAGATAAAAGATTATACATATCGTTTAAGAAACGAGCATAAGATAAACGCTATGTACGAAGAACAAAAACGGCTTATAAGAGAGGCGGAAAAGCTAAAAGCCGATTACGAAGAAAAACTCAATAATATAAATTCTTATTACGAAGGAACTATTAAACAAATCGACGGTTACATAAAAAACAAATGCGAGATATATCCTAGACTTGCCGGGTTAATGGCAGATTTTCTTACGTTACACTATGAAAAATCTGCCCATTTCGTCGAAAGGAAATCGCATCCTGCGCCTATGGAAGCATCTAGAATCCGCGAGCTTCGTTGGGAAACCAAAAAAATAATATCTGAAAAAAAAGTATTAGAATACAAGTTGGCTTACATTGAAAAGCTTTTTCCAAACATCAATGATATTTTTGATTCATCCTTCAACGAGGAGTCAGATTTACAACTTGAAACCGAAGAAAACACCGACCAAGTACGTCTTTTACTTACTCACGAAGAATATTGCGCCCTTACAGAAACCGAAAAGAATCAACTTGCTTTAAATAGATATATCGAACGACGTAAAAGTAATTGGCAGATTGGACGCGATTACGAAATGTACATAGGCCATCTTCTTGAACAAAGAGGTTTTTTTGTTGAGTACAACGGGATTATTGAAAAACTCGAAGATATGGGACGCGATCTAATTGCAACAAAAAATATGACAACTTGCATAATACAATGCAAAAATTGGTCTCTTGAAAAGACCATACACGAAAAGCATATTTTCCAACTTTTCGGAACTGTTGTTCTTTACAGGCTATCTCACCGTGCTTTTGATGTAAAAGGTGTATTTGTCACGACTTCTAAATTATCTCTAACAGCTCGCCGAGTCGCCAAACAACTTGACATAATTGTTGTAGAGATGCTTCCCCTCGGAGAATTCCCTCGCATCAAGTGCAATATCAACCGAACGACGGGCGAATATATCTACCATCTTCCCTTCGATCAGCAGTACGACCGCGCCGTTATCTCTGCCAAAGACGGCGAATGCTACGCCCACACCGTAGAGGAAGCAGAAGCAAAAGGCTTCCGCCGCGCATGGCGGCACTTCGCCACCACCTAAATTCCCAATCGATTACGAATTTAAAAAGCCCTCTCCGATCGGAGAAGGCAGAAAGGATGCTGCTATGGCAAAGACCGCGCAACGCCGTCCGGACAGGCAATTCGCCCGTACGATCAAGGATCCCCGCACCGGAAAGCGTCTTTATTTTTATGGAAAGACCGAACGTGAGGTAAACCGCAAGCTACTCGAATTTACCCGCAAGGCGGAGCTCGGCCGTTTGTTCTCCGAGGTCGCCGACGAATGGTGGGGTGAAGCATACGACGCGATTTCTCCCACGTCGGTGCGAGGATACCGCGTAGCCAAGGAGAGCGCCTTGGAATACTTCGGCGATATGAATATCCGAGAGATCACCGCCCGCGACGTTTACGCTTATATGCAGATGCTCGCCGCCAGGCAGTATGCCAAGAAGACCGTAAAAAATTACAAAATTGTCTTAAATCGCATATTCTCACACGCTCTGCGCGAAGGCGACATACAGCAATCTCCTGCCTCCTACGTAGATATCCCTCGCGGTCTAAAAGAAAAGCGGCGTACCGCCGCCACCGTATCCGACGAGGAAAAGATCCTAGAGTCCGCCGACGTTTGGCTTTTCCCTTATATGGCACTTCTTACGGGACTGCGCAAAGGAGAGCTGCTCGCTCTTCAATGGAAGGATATCAACTTTGAGGACAACATGATCAGTGTCACCAAATCTCTTTACTACGAGGGCGGCGCACATATCAAGAGTACGAAGACCGATGCCGGCGTTCGCCTCGTCCCGCTCCTCTCTCCGCTCAAAAGCAAGCTTGAGCCCCTAAAGAAAAAAGCAGACGACTACGTTCTCGGCGAGCTTCCCGGCAAGCCGCTCTCGCAGAAGCGTTTCCGAACGCTTGAGAAGCACTTCCACGAGGACACAGGTACCACGGCCACGATGCACCAACTCCGCAAGAGCTACGCAACCATCGCTGTTAAGGAAGGTGTGCCTCCGAAGGTACTACAGACCGTCCTCGGTCACAAGGATATCAGCACCACGCTCAACATATACGCCGAGGTCCGAAAAGACGCCATAAGCTCCGCAGGCAATCTTCTTGAAAATTTTTTCGCCTCCCGATAAAAAATCATCTTTTGCGGCCAATTGTTGCCATAAATCCGAAAACACGCTATAAATAAGGATTTCTTCGAGGTTCGAGTCCTTCTGCCCCTGCCAAAACAAAAGTCCTTGAAAATGCTGATTTTCCCAGCATTTTCAAGGACTTTCAGTTTTTTTGCGATTGCTAAATATGGTGCGTTATGGTGCGTTTTGGTGCATAAAATGTGGCCATAATGTGGCCATAAAAAGCAGATGAAAAGCACCGCTTGGTCATTCCGAGCGGTGCTTTTCATTTTTGTGCCACGAAAGCAGAATATTTATGATTTTCGTTTTCTTTTGCATCTGCGGGATCAACGTGTCCTGCACGTTGCGGGTGCCGCCGTTTCTGCCTCCAAGGACGGAGATCGCGACAGGCATCATCTTCATCGCCCAGAGTGCCAACGTCTCAAGGCTGAAATCGTCGAGTGCCACAGAGATTGCCACCGTGCCGGCGAGAAACGTCGTTATCGCGCGAGAGATCATATTGAAGGTCGTATCGATGTGCTGCCGCGTTCTGGACTCCATTGCGATGCCGCGCCGCCATCCGAGCTTACGTAGGAGCTTCTCGCCGAGCGTTGCTTCTTCGCCCGTGGAAAGGAGTGTGTTCGCCGTCAGGTGCAAGCCCTTGATTTTGTTTGCCGCGCTGATGCACCGTATCGCGTCCTTGGAGAGCTTCATTCCCTCCAACTCTTTTTCGCTCTTCCCCAGATATTTTTCCTCGTAGGTATCGTATGGAATGCAGCTGTCAAGCAGAACGGCGTGACGGCAAGCCTTGAGTTCCTCCTCGCAGTATCGAATGCATAGTGCCGGCATTTCCGTGAGCATACCTTCTTCGTACACGTTGCGGAGTGCTGTCTTGTACTCCTCCTCGGCCTTCTTGAATTCCTCGCTCTGCTTTTCGCGCACGATACCGTCGGCGTATGAATTCTTGTACATAATCGAGGATATGATGTAAATCACGGCCACGGTCAGCGATACGTTCACTACGCCCGTCGGCGTGATCGAGAGCTCGCCAAGCGACACAAGGGCGGCAATCATCACGATCATAATAAGTACGACGTTCATTGCTCCCGGTGTCTTTGCCGCGAGCTTTTTTCTGTCGGTCAGATCAAACTCTCCCACGGTTTATACCTCCTCTTTGTATCGCTTCCTCACCTTAAAGAGCACTGCTCCCGCAAGATTTGCGATCGTTCCTACTACGCCTACTACGAACATCTGTGCGGCGATCGACTTCATCACGAACATCAATACCGTGAACAGCCCCCACACAATCGGCGCAGAAGGCGATTTCAGCATCTGCATAAGGTATTTGCCAAAGGGAATAAGAGAAAGCAGCAGAAGCACGCATACCGTGCCCGAGAGCGTGGCCTCCGCGCTTGTCTTTACCCACAGCGGGAAGAAGTGAAGCGTCGCGAAGAGAGGTGGCAGTATGCTCACGGCGAGTGCGGCGGCGGTTAGCACGTAATATTTACACCGCGGCGTCATTGGCGGTATCCTCCGTCTGATTCATCGTTTTTTCGGCGTGATCGTAAATGGCCATGACTCTCTCCTTCGTGATCGAGGGGATGGTGGAGGAGCCCATATAGACGATATCAAGGATCTTGGCAACGTCTGCAAGGATCTGCTCCGCCTTCATTGTTTCTCTCGTGTTGGCGGCGATCTTCTCCTCGAACTTCTTGCCGAGCTCGTCCATCTTAGTTTCTATTGCCATCTTGAAGGTGTCCACGTTCACCCCGGTGCTCTCGACCATCCGTCGCACCTTCATCTCGTTTTCCGCGATAAGACCGTTCATCCTAGATTCCGCATCGGTGGTAAACGCCGTCAGCATCGCAAGACCCTCGTTCACCGCTTTGGCGGTACCGTCGCTTCCCTCCTGCACCTTCTCGGATACCTTATTACCAAAGCCTGTGATCTTCGTTGAGAAATTGCTAATTGCTTTTTTCAGAACGTATGCCAGCGCGATAAAGATCGCCGATGCAACGAGCGTTGCAAGCTCGTAGATTTTCCCCTCATCGATCATCTCGATCACGCGGTCGAAGAAATCCTTTTCCGCAGGGGCAACCTCAACAGTATCCTCGGGCGTCGGCTCGGGTGCTACCGTGGTGGTATCCTCGGGAACGTCAACGTCCTCGGCAAAAGCCGTGAGTCCAAAAATCGAAGCGCAGAGCGCAACCAGCAAAAGCACGATAAAAATTCTTTTCATTTTTTCTCTCCTTACTCGGTAATAAATCCGTCTGTGAATTTGGATATCTTCTCGTCGACCTTTTTAAGATCCACGGCAAGATCTGCGATAACCGCCCACATCTTCGTGAGCTCCTGCGTTACTCCGTCGTATACGTGATAAAAAGCGCCGTTGGCGTAGGTGAAGGAAACGTAATTGCCTCCTGCCCACACCGTATAGGTTTCTCCTGCGGTTAAAAACTCGCCTCGAAAGCTTACCCTTCCAGCGGAAAGAGCGTCGACGGCATATTTGCCATTCGACGCTCTGAGCGTGATTCGCTCACCTTCGTTCAGACCCACAAATTCGATGTCAAGCCTTCCCTCGGTAAGCAAACCAAGCTCACGTATAGACATCGTATTTTTGAATACGAATATCTTCATTTTGTTTCTCCTATGCTACGTAGGTTTTGATTTTTGCAATGCACTCGTGCATTTTCTTCACTGCGTGCGCCCATTTCTCCTCGTCCTCGACAGAAAGTGGGTGCACCTTGCGGATGGCCTCCACGTCGGCCTCGGCAAACTCGTAGATCTGTGCCGCGTGTCCGAGCTCCTCGTGTGCCATCTCTTTGTATCGCGAGGCTCTCTGCATATGGCCGCGTGCTTTGCACTCAACGGATCGCTCCGCGTACTCCCACGCGCCCTCGATCTCCTCGTCGATATTTTCGATCAGTTTTTCAATGATGCGCATCTTAGCCCTCCATAACGTATTTTCTTATCACGTCGACGTCCTCGGCATTAAAGCGCATCGCACCGTACATCGGTATCTGCACCTCAAGCGTTGGATTCTCGGCGAATACCCGTTTCAGATCTTCGAACAACCCTTCCACATCTACCCTTCCGTCCTCCGACATAAAGCCAAAGGTCTTAATGAAGGAGTTGCTGGACAGAGCCGTCTTGATCTCCTTGCCCGACCGCAGGATCCTCGACAGAAACAATCTGACGACCATCTTCTGCACGTCATTCATCGTCGGCATGATCACGCCGTTGATGTAACGGACAAGCCCGCTTAGCATTCTCTCAAATTCCATACTCCGCACCTTCCTTTTAGAAGAAGAGGGCGGCTCACGCCGCCCTCCCCTTGGTTGTTAGCCTGCGGCTGCGGGAGTGACGGAAACGGTTACGTCGCCCCATCCGGGACAAACGGAGCCGTTGGGAATCACCAGCTTGGTCAGCGCCATCAGCTGTGCGATCTGACCGCTGATGCAGTTCACCGTACCATTGAGAGTCGCGTTGTAAACTCTCTGCTGGCAGAGTGCCTCGTCTACGCCGGCAAACTTTCCGTCTACGTACTTGTAGAGATCAAGAATTTTTGCGTCGGTGTAAATGTTCGAGTCTCTGAGCTTTACCTCGGTCTCAAGGGCTGCGATCCTCGCGGCCTGCTCCTGCTCGTAACGAGTTACGGGCATGGATCCGGGGTCGGCATTTCTGCCAAATCCAAGAATGCCGTTACCAAGTCCACCCGCCATAAGGCCGAGTGCTGTACCTGCGATGCCAAGGCCAAGTCCGGCCCCCGCGACGCCCTTCGATGCGTACATGTTTTCGTGTTCCATAGTTTTTCTCCTTTTTTTGTTTTTGTTTTTTGCTTTTATTTATATCAAATCCGACCGTGGCCTTTGGAAGGATCTAATATCGTTTTAATAACGCAGCTCGTCTTCGAGCCGGTTGATCTCGTCTCGCCAAGCCTGTCGCTGCACTCGGATCGGCTCGTACTCGATGTCGTTTAAAAGCCCCTCAGCGTACTTTATGGCTTGGTAGTCTGTTGCTTTCAACAAGCTCTTGAGTTCAGTGATACGAACGAAGTTTTCTTTTCGCTTCTCCGAAGCGATCTCTTCTTCGGTCTTTGCGTAGGGAATGAGAACGCCGTCTTTCCAGCACTTTTCGTGCTTTCGGAGTGCTTCATAGTCCTCGTCACTTACCCACACATAACCGTTGGCAATGGCTTTATCATACTCCGTTACCTCGGTATACTCTTCTTCAGTTCCTTCATTGTAAACACCGCCATTCCTGTACTCTTTAAGGGCAAGAGTAGACGCACAGAATTTATCACCCTTTGAATATACAAGTATCATTTTCTAAGCCTCCTTACACTTGCACTACATCATCGTACAACAATAACGTACTCAAGCCTGTACGAATTTCACGAGAATAATCATCCATAACTACTAATTCCGAATCGTTATCAAAAAACAATCCCATAATCTGTGTTTTTGTACCGTTTTCAACGATGCAACCACTTACCGAAATTAGTGGCGTTCTATCATTAACTTTTTCTCCCAATGCACTAATAAATGTTTCATTTGTAAAAGCAATGCTAAATGTTGAATAAATATTTAGAGTAAAAGCAACAAAACCTTGATTTCCAGTACTTGTATCGCTATGGATTGTGTGCCTAAATCGTGGGAAGTTGTCTTCGACATACTTTTTCGGGGTTGCGTCTGTGTCCGCTTTGGGTGTACCAACTCTTAATTCACCTCCATCGAGGCGAGCCGCTAACGAGTATGATGTCGGAGAGCCATACTGGAGTTGCATAACTCCCGGAACTCCGCTCTTTATTACATAAACCCAGTCACCCGTACTTTTTTCAACCTTCGTCACAAACGCCTTTGTCGACGCATCCTGCGACATGACTTTTCGATCATCATTTCCGGTCCCTTGAACAAGTAGACTTGTACCATACTCTGTGGCTCTGTCGGCTTCCTGCTGTGCAAATAAATATGAACGATTGGCGGAATCGGCAGCTGCTTTGGCTTCTTCCGAAAACTCCACAGCCAGCTCATACAGTCCCTGCATACCAAGCGCCATGTCTTCACAGCTTTCTTCGGATTCTTTCGCTTTACCTGCCGCATCTTCTGCTTCATCCATGCTCTGCCGTGCAGACAATTCACTCATTGCCGCTTTCTCTGCGCTTGTTGCGGCGGCTCCTGCGCTTTTCGCGGCGGCTCCTGCGCTTGTTTCGGCGTCTCCGGCGCTCTTCGCGGCGTCTCCTGCGCTTGTTTCGGCGTCTCCGGCGCTCTTCGCGGCGGCTCCTGCGCTTGTTTCGGCGTCTCCGGCGCTCTTCGCGGCGGCTC
>JAEIGA010018379.1_pt1 | contig 10646 bp, 7 predicted proteins | sample 9270691 | NCBI WGS metagenome assembly JAEIGA01 (sample SAMN17057246, study PRJNA624740) | gut metagenome | biome: biome; isolation source: fecal sample | host: Bos grunniens | place: China: Xizang | collected 2019 | reverse complement strand
TCTATCTCGGCTGAAACAGAATTGAGTTTGCCACGCGATAACACGATATGGCAATCCAATTCATCCGCAGAAATCTGTTCAAAACTAATATCCACGTACTTAATAGGAGCTAATTGATTGAGTTTGGTATAGGCTCTTTCAGTAACATACTCATTGTACAATTCTCCTGGTTCAATAGGACAATGGCGCATGAGAATTTTGTCTCGTAGGAGCTTCTTCCCTACCCAAGTAAAAACATATCCATCTTTAGCTGATGTGAACATCTCTTCATCGTTTGGGATACGTGCAGGATCATAGTCTATGTGAAAATAGACACGAGCAATATTATACTTACGAAAGACTCGATCTTTATCATCCATTTGATCAACGTATTCAAAGAGTTTCATTTTCACATCGATCTGCCCTTTTGTTTTCGTACTATCAGCTTGATACTGGATATATTCTTGATCAAAATAGAAATATCCTCTTCGGCGCATAGCACTCGCGACACGTTGACGCTCTTGATTGAGTATATCTGCATCAAACTGCATACCTTCCTCAATAAGCATGAGCCTATTATTTTGGGCGATAGCACTTAATTCTTCGTGCGGAAGATCTACAGAATATCGACGGATATGGTATGGTTGATTAGCTGTTATTTCATATGTAAGATTCACCTTGCGGTCTTTTTCCTGCATTGTAGTATCCACCTCCGCACGGAAATATCCCTTATTATTCATCGCCTTGGTCAGTTGCGTACAACTATAATCTGCCAATTCAGGTGAAAACACCACAGGAGCTTCTCCTATCTTACGTGCATTCTTACTGGTCCACTTGGTAGTATCTTCCGACGCTGTATTATAGATATCCAACTGCAATTTCCAGAATCCCAATATCTCCGTATTTTGTTTCTGCTGTACATACTTCATCAGATTCGCAGCAGGCACATCTTTGGTATCTTTCACTTTGATTTTGACATCATTGAGCAAGTATTCGCCCTGAGGAACGAACTTAGTCGTGTTGCACGCCACAAACACAAGAACGCACAATAAGGGCGACAATTTTCTCATCGCTTTATTGTCCAATAACCTCACTATGATATGACATTCACGCACGCGCATAGGATTCAGGGCTCCTCTTTTCTTTGTTTTTCTCAATATAGATAGGCGATTATCGCGAAGTATATGGAGCGCGTTAGCGGTATTTTCTGAAGATGGAGCGTAGCGAACTACGCGACAGATGAAAAAACTCCATAGACACAGCGAGAAGCCCTATATATATCGCCGAATCTTTTTCTATTTACTCTCGCGGGGTGGTCGCCCCCCCATACCACTCCGCGCGACGGATAATGTCAGCAACGAAAGTATTTAAGTAAATCGGGTGCAAAGATACACATTTTTTTTGGAATACGCAAGAATAGGGTTCTTTTTTTTAGACTTTCTTGAGATAGATATAGAACGTGGTGCCAGCGTCTGATGTTTGGTATGTAATTATTCCTCCACTTCCCTCGACTATATTCTTCGAGATAGGCAATCCTAATCCCGCGCCTGTATTCTTCGTTGTGAAGTTAGGTAGAAATACTTTTTCTCTGAGTTCCTGTGGTATTCCCGTTCCGTTGTCGGATATAGAAATCTCTATCCATTTCTCGCTTGAGTGCTGCAGTTTTTCCAAGAATAGTTTTTGATTATTTCCCTGCGCTTTGAGTATGATAATTATATCGCCATTTATATTTCCGTTCATTGCTTGTATAGCATTTTTGACGATATTAGTAAAGACCTGTGTAATTTGCTCAGCATCAGCGATAGCGCAAATGCCCTTATCAGGTCCCACATATCGTATAGGTATTTGGTCGGGGTTATTTCTCATAAGTGTGACGAAGTTAGCTAGTTTCTCCGCGACATCGACTTTTGTAGGTTTGACCTCTGGCATTTTAGCGAATGACGAGAAAGACTGTGCAATATGGCTCAGGTTATCAATCTGATCGATAAGCAGTTGTATAGATTTATCGAATGATATATCGAATCGTTCAGTTCCTTTTGTTCGTTGCAATTGTTGTAGTGTCAGTTTCATGGGTGTGAGTGGATTATTGATCTCGTGCGCCACTTGTCTTGCCATAGTTCTCCAAGCAGTTTCTCTTTCGTTTCGTGCGAGTCTTTCGGTTGATTCAGCGAGTGCATCCATCATCTGGTTATAGTGTGTCACGAGTTCTCCCACCTCGTCTTCGTAGTCATAATCGATATGTTTTCCAGGCTGTCCCAATCGGTGTTTTTTGAGCTGTTCACTAACCATACTGAGTGATGACGTTACCATTCGTGATATTCCCCCCACGACAGCAATAGCAGCGAGTAGCAAAACGATATAGAGTGGCAGCACCTTCAGTATATAGGCTTGCAAGTGTGTATTGATTTCTTTCTGCGAGATAAAGCTTGGCAAAGCGATATATCCAATCTGTGTATAGTTTCCGTTGATAAACTCGGTATATGCAGATAGGAATCTGACATTTCCAATGTGTTCGTATTGTACGGTAGTAGTAGGTTCTCTGAAGAAAGGTTGTGGTGCGATATGCATTGGTAAGAGTCCGTATTGGAACAGTTGTGGTGCAGATGTCCCGACGAGTTGTCCTGTGAGATCATAGACATGTATATCCATTTCGTAGGCAAAACTCATATCTCGGAGATCAATATTGAGTGCCATGGTGTTGGCATTTGACAAGGACAAGTCCCAAAAATACATATTTTGGAGTGCCATCTTGACGTATTGTGCTTTTTTAGTGAGTCGTAATTGTTGTGTTTCAATGAATACTTGTCTCGAGTGTTCCAGAGATGCCAAGAAGATAGATAACAAGATGACCAAGGCCATAGGTGTGAGTACGATTTGGAACTTTCCTCCCAATCTCATACGTCTGAATCCCTTGTAACGAATTAGGCTGTAGACTGCTAATGCGAGTAATCCGATAATGAGTACAAAGACCAAGATATAATACGACCTAAGTTTGAGCAATGAAGCAGCATCTGTTTGTTCATTTGAAGAGAAGATCGATCGATAGGAGAAGTTATTGAGTATCTCATCCATATTGACGAGTTGTTCCTCGTTCGTTGTCTGATTATCCTGGCAAGTTGCCGAAAAAAGGTAGGTTCCATCATGTGAATAGACAGGCAAAGCCTCTCCCATTTGTCGCGGAATCAATTGTAAGCGCTCATCGCCACGGAAAGGGGGTATGAACGAGTTGTGAAGTTGGGTGCTCGTCACGGAGTAGTGATACCTTATAGGAATCGCCACAACAATCTGGAACTCCCCTACTTTCGTCCTATAGCAAATTCCCTGTGCATTATCCCACTGCGTGAATCGCCACTGGTCAAACACAGGCTGGACATTTCGCTTAGAAGCAGTGAGCCAAGCATTGGACCAATAGACCATTCTGTTGCCATTATAGATATAGAAAACGATATTTTCTTCCTCTTGCGAATATGACCAGATAGAGTCAAAATTATTGGCTTCAATAGCATAGCAGAGCCTACGTGTGAGTTGTTCCGCACGGTATTGTTGGTCATGCAAAGTGTCCTGCAAACGCTTTTTCTCCCATGCCAAGTTATTACATGAAGATAACACAAAAAAGCCTGCCAACAGAAAAAATAGTATTGTATTTCTACTTTTCACGCTGCAAAAATACTGCTTTTTTTGCACATATCCAAAAAAAGTAGTAATTTTGTGCGCGTTTTTGATATTTTCAAAATATTTCAGACTTATGATACACCTTTTTACGTCGCTCTTATTAGGTTTTCTGATGATCCTTGACCCCTGCACCCTCTTCACGAGTCTTGCAGCGATAGGGTATATAGACAAAGATATCAATAATCGTCGCAAAGTGCTGAAAAATGGTCTAATGTTTGTCTTAGGCAAGTTGGCGACCTATGTTCTGCTGGCTATTCCTTTTATTATAGGCGCCGAAACGGCAGGCATCAAGCATTGGCTTACTCATTGGGGTGAACCTCTCTTAGCGGGCTTTATGATCGTATGTGGCATATTGTTATTATTCACAGGACGCCACCATCACGAGCATGACCACGGAATGAGCAAATGGCTCAAGCACATGGATAGTCAAAGTAGCGGCTTTTGGTCGTTCATGTTAGGTATATTTTTTGCCATCGCTTTTTGTCCACACCGTTTGGTGTATTTCTTCACCATGATTGATATAGCCATCACTCTTCCCGTAGCATGGAAATGGTTGTTGCCATTTGTTTTTGGATTGGGAACAGGTTTACCTATCATGATCATCGCCTGGGCGATTTCCTACAGTGCGCTATCTATATCTTCCCTAAACGCTAAACTATCAACGATCGGCAAATGGGTTAGATACGTCTCTGCCGCTTTGTTTATAGGTTTTGGAATATACCTCTGCGTACATCTCTTTGCACATGATTGTAGTCATCAAGACAACTGCGATCACGAGTGCCACAGCTGTTGTACACACTAAGCCAGAATAGTCATGTCCCGTCCTAATTTTCGATTTAAGCAGTTCGAAGTGTGGCACGACAAGTGCGCCATGAAGGTAGGCACAGATGGTGTACTTCTCGGTGCATGGTGTCCGATAGGAGGTTTTAGGAGTTTAGGAGTTCAGGAGTTTGGGAGTACTTCTGAAGAAGCGCAAAGCGCGTCTGAAGCTCTGAACCCAATTAAGGTACTAGACATAGGTACTGGTAGTGGACTTATCGCATTGATGTTAGCCCAACGCCTATCAGCGATTAATTTCTCCATTGAGGCGATCGATATCGATACGGGAGCTGTAGAACAAAGCCTCTTCAACTTCGCACAATCGCCATGGGCAAACCATTTAGCATGTAAGCAAAGTGCCCTACAAGATTATCAAACAGTAGGAAAATTCGATTTGATAGTGAGCAACCCTCCATATTTTCAATCAAGTCTTAAAAACCCCGATCAAGCGCGTGCTACGGCACGACATACCGACTCGCTATCCTATGGCGAACTCATTCGCCATGCCGCACGATTATTAGCTGACCATGGTAGAATCGCACTCATCTTGCCTGCAGAAGCGGAACAAGAGATAATTGAGTTAGCAAAAGAGCAATTACTGTACCCTACTCATATCACCTACGTACACTCCAAACCCGGGAAAGTTCACAAACGTATCCTAATCGCGTTCTCCCACACTACACAACACTCCATAACACAAACCAAAACTACACACTTCAACATAGCATCCGTCTCTTCGCCACGCAGCGAAGAGTATCAAGAACTGACCAAAGATTTTTACTTGTAGAAAAACTATCCTACTTCTACGTCGGAATTTATCTTGCGAATAAGACCTTTCAGCACGTCGCCAGGACCAAACTCATAGAACTCAGTCGCGCCGTCAGTAATCATCTGCTGTACACTCTGTGTCCATCGAACGGGTGATGTCAATTGCTCAAGCACCTGCTTGAGAATCACTGTCTTATCCATCTCGCCCTTAGCACTCACATTCTGATACACTGGACAGTTTGGCGCATAGAAAGTGGTCGATAAAATGGCTTTCTCCAGACGTTCGGCAGCAGGCTGCATCAGTGGAGAATGAAAAGCACCACCCACAGGCAACTTGAGCGCACGCTTTGCACCCGCCTCCTTCAAGGCTTTGCACGCCTGTTCGATGCCAATAACGGAACCTGAGATAACCACTTGTCCTGGGCAATTATAGTTAGCAGCGACAACCACATCGTCAATGAGGCGGCAGATATCCGTCACCTTATCATCTTCCATACCCAATACGGCCGCCATCGTTCCCGGCTGAAGTTCGCAGGCGGCTTGCATAGCTAACGCCCGTTCACTCACCAAACGCAAACCATCTTCCCAACTCAACACACCAGCAGCCACCAAAGCGGAGAATTCGCCTAAACTATGACCTGCCACCATAGCAGGTTTGTAGGTTGTCATCAATTGGGCCGCAACAATGGAATGCAGAAAGATAGCAGGTTGAGTAACGCGTGTTTGACGAAGATCCTCATCTGAACCTTCGAACATCACGTCCGTCAGAGCAAAACCTAAGATTTCGTTTGCACGTAACATCTTCTCGCGCGCTTCTGCATGCGAGTCATAAAGATCTCTGCCCATACCTGAGTATTGAGCACCCTGTCCAGGAAATACAAATGCCTTCATACGTTTTTACAATTTGGCTGCAAAGGTACAAAAAAATATACACATAAAAAAGAAAACACTATTTTTTGTCATTTTTTTTGTGTATATCATAAAAATGTTGTACCTTTGTGCCCAAATTGCGCGTAACGTGCGCATATACACAAATTAGGAAAATAAATAGTGAAATATATGGAATTAAGCGAACAAGAAGTAATCCGCAGAGAAAGTCTGCAAAAAATGAAAGATTTGGGTATCAACCCTTATCCTGCTGATGAGTATGTAGTTACAGGTTATTCTACCGACATTAAAGCTACTTTTGAGGACGATAATCAAGAGGCAGAATGGTACAATGGCAAACCAGTACGCATTGCCGGTCGATTGATGTCACGCCGTATTATGGGTAAGGCTTCCTTTATTGAATTGCAAGACTCTAAAGGTCGTATCCAAGTATATGTATCTCGCGACGATATTCAAGCCCCTACTCCAGAGGGCGAGACCGCTACTACCGTTGAGCAACAGATGTACAACGTAGTATTCAAAAAATTACTTGATATCGGTGACTTTATCGGTATCGAAGGTTTTACTTTCCGTACACAAATGGGCGAGATTAGTGTACACGCACAGAAATTAACCGTATTGGCAAAGAGTTTGCGTCCATTGCCAATCGTAAAATACAAAGATGGCGTAGCTTACGACGGTTTCAACGATCCAGAGCAACGTTATCGTCAACGCTATGTGGATTTGGTAGTTAACGAGGGCGTTAAGGATGTATTCCTCAAGCGTGCTACTATTATCCGCACCATGCGTCAGGTGTTTGATGAGGCCGGTTACACCGAGGTAGAGACACCAATGCTACAGGCTATTGCAGGTGGTGCTTCTGCTCGTCCGTTTATCACTCACCACAACGCTTTGGACGTAGATATGTACATGCGTATTGCTACTGAGCTCTACCTCAAGCGTTTGATCGTGGGTGGTTTTGAGGGTGTGTATGAGATTGGTCGTAACTTCCGTAACGAAGGTATGGACCGCACTCACAACCCAGAGTTTACCTGCATGGAGCTCTACGTGCAATACAAGGATTATAACTGGATGATGAGTTTCACCGAGCAACTCCTCGAGAAGATTGCTATCGCTGTGAACGGTACTACCCAAGTGAAGATCGGCGATAATATCGTAGACTTCAAAGCTCCATACCGCCGTTTGCCTATTTTGGAGGCTATTCAAGAGAAGACCGGCTACGACCTTAGTACTATGACCGAAGATGAGATTCGTGTAGTAGCTAAAAAATACGGTGTAGAGGACACTGAAAAGATGGGTAAAGGCAAGCTCATCGACGAGATCTTCGGCGAAACTTGCGAAGGAACCTTCATCCAACCTACCTTCATCACCGATTATCCAGTTGAGATGTCTCCTTTGACCAAGATGCACCGTAGCAAGCCTGGACTCACCGAGCGTTTCGAATTGATGGTCAATGGTAAAGAGTTGGCTAATGCTTATAGTGAGCTCAACGATCCAATCGACCAATACGAACGTTTCGTGGAGCAAATGAAACTCGCAGACAAGGGCGATGACGAAGCAATGATCATCGACCACGATTTCATGCGTGCGTTGGAGTACGGTATGCCTCCGACATCGGGTATTGGCATAGGAATCGACCGTCTTGCAATCTTCATGACGGGACAGCCTTCTATCCAAGATGTGTTGCTCTTCCCTACCATGAAGCCCGAGAAATAAAGCGCAGACGCTTTATTTCTCAGTTTAGAGGTGCGCCACTGAGGCGCTATAGTTTAAAGTTTAAAGGCAAGAATATATGAACGTAGCAATAATCGGTTCTGGTAGTTGGGCTACCGCACTCGCGAAGATTGTGATGCACAATGCATCAGAGATTAATTGGCATATCCGTAAGCAAGAGACCATCGACGAGTTTGTGGAGATTCGCCGCAACCCGAACCACTTGGAATGGGCATATTTTGATGTATCGCGAATACATTTCTCCGCAGATATCAATGCTGTGATTGAGCAATCGGACCTATTGGTTTTAGCAGTGCCATCGCCATACCTCAAGCAGAGTTTAAATGATATCACTGTGGATATGTCGCAGAAGATGGTTATTTCTGCAGTCAAGGGTATGATTCCAAATGAGAACCTATTGGTGACAGAATACATGCACACACATTTCAATGTCCCAGAAGAAAATTTGGGTGTGATTGCAGGTCCATGCCACGCGGAGGAAATTGCATTGGAGCGATTGAGTTATCTCACTGTAGGTTGCAAAGATAAAACTAAAGCTCTCGAATGGCAAAAACTCTTCACAACCCCATATGTACATACAACCCCAAGCAACGATGTGGAAGGATTGGAGTACGCCAGTGTAATGAAGAATATTTACGCTATTGCAGCGGGTATATGCAAAAGTTTGCACTACGGAGATAATTTCCAAGCAGTACTCCTGACCAACGCCATGCACGAAATGATTCGCTTCACAAAAGCGAAATCCGATATACAACGAGATATCACCGACAGTGGCTATCTGGGCGATGTATTAGTAACTGCTTACTCTAATTTCTCACGCAATCGCCAATTTGGTCAAATGATAGGCATGGGTTATAGCGTAAAAGCTGCTCAAACGGAAATGGAAATGGTGGCAGAGGGATACTATGGTACTCAAGCTATCTGGCTCGCTAACCAAGATGTGCAAGTAGATTTACCTATCGTAGAGGCGGTATATCAAATCCTATACAATAGAAAATCGGCTAAAACAATTATCAAAGAACTAACTAGTAAATTCCAATAATTCAAAATTTATACTTATATAATGAAAGATATACAATTTTCATACGCTAAAGCAGTCAGCGCAGAAGCTGTAGCTGCATACGAAGAACAAGTAGCTAATTGTCAAGAAATGCTTGAAAAAGGCACAGGTGCAGGTAATGATTTCCTCGGTTGGATGAATCTTCCAGCAGACATCCGTCCACAATTAGCAGACATCCAAGCTACCGCAGAATTGCTCCGCCGCGAGTGCGAAGTAATCGTTTGTATTGGTATTGGTGGCTCTTATCTAGGTGCGAAAGCTGTCATCGATGCATTGAGCAGCAGTTTCGCATGGCTAGAGGGCGAGAAACCAGCTATCGTATATGCAGGACAAAACATCGGCGAGGACTACCTATACGAGTTACAAGCTCTTCTCAAGAACAAAAAGTTCGGTATTATCTCTATCTCTAAGTCAGGTACTACTACCGAGCCAGCGTTGGCGTTCCGCCTACTGAAGACCCAACTCGAAGAGCAACAAGGTAAAGAAGCAGCAAAAGAACTTATCGTATGTATCACTGATGCCAAGAAAGGTGCACTCCGTACCTTGGCCACCCAAGAGAGCTACAAGACCTTCGTGATTGAAGATAATATCGGAGGCCGTTTCTCCGTACTCTCTCCTGTAGGTTTGCTTCCTATCGCTTGTGCAGGTTACGATATTTGTGCACTTATCGATGGTGCTGAGCGCATGATGCAACTCTGCAGCAGTACTACCCCACTCACAGAGAATCCTGCTGCTCAATACGCAGCTGCACGCAATTACCTTTATAGCGAGCAAGGAAAGAAGATTGAGATGTTGGTGAACTACCACCCTAAATTGCATAACGTTAGCGAGTGGTGGAAACAACTCTATGGCGAGTCTGAAGGTAAAGAGAACAAGGGAATCTTCCCTGCCAGCGTAGACTTTACCACTGATCTCCACTCTATGGGTCAATATATCCAAGAAGGTGAACGCCACTTATTTGAGACTGTGATTTCTGTAGAAGAAAGCAACCACCGTGTAGAATTCCCATACGATGAGGCAAACCTCGATGGATTGAATTTCCTTGCTGGCAAACGCGTAGATGAAGTGAACAAGATGGCAGAGCTTGGTACAATGCTTGCGCATATTGATGGCGGTGTACCTAATATGAAAATCACCTTACCTAAGATCAATGAATATTATTTGGGCGAGTTAATTTATTTCTTCGAGCGCGGTTGTGGCATCTCAGGTTATATCTTGGGCGTTAACCCATTCAACCAACCTGGTGTAGAGGCATATAAGAAAAATATGTTCGCCCTACTCGACAAACCAGGCTACGAAGCTGAGTCTGCAGCTATTAAAGCACGCCTTTAATATAAACTATAGATTATAGGCATGATAATAAAAATGAGATTGCGATGAGCAATCTCATTTTTATTTATTTCAATATTGAATACCGAATTAATCCTCGCCTATATGGAGTTGGCGAATGGATTTAGCCACGTTCAAGAAGTGATCTGCAATACGCTCTGTATCAGAAGCAAACTCTTGATATACTTGACCTACGCTAGCAGGATAAATACCATCCATCAAGCGTTGCAAGTGCATCTTTTCAATACGAGCGACCATCTCGTCAACTTGATCTTCGTAACGATTCACTTCGATCAATGCATCGAAATCGTGATCCATATATGTCTTCATTGTCGCTTGATAAAGCGCACCCATTGTCTCACGCAATTGCTCTACCTCAAAGAGAAGATCCTTAGAG
>JAEIGA010018378.1_pt1 | contig 10646 bp, 19 predicted proteins | sample 9270691 | NCBI WGS metagenome assembly JAEIGA01 (sample SAMN17057246, study PRJNA624740) | gut metagenome | biome: biome; isolation source: fecal sample | host: Bos grunniens | place: China: Xizang | collected 2019 | reverse complement strand
TGGGTTCGAGTCCCACCACCGGCACCAGCTTGTTGAAAGGCTGTAGTCCTTGTGGCTACAGCCTTTTTCCTTGCTAGTTTACGTATTTCAACCAGTTTTCAGGTTCCTGAAATGGCCTGAAAGATTCAACAGGCGTGTTGAATGTCGTGAAATTGTACGTAGGCTTTTACGTATGAGCTTACGTATGGGTTCTATCCAAGCCGTCGTAGAAGCCGGACATGGACTGAACATCGCTGTCGAGATCGGCGTTGTGCGTGTAGATTTCATGCACGATCTTGCTGTTTGCCCAGCCGCCGACCTGCATGACAGACAGCTCTTTCCATCCGAGATGGTACGCCAGACTGGCGAAGCTATGCCTGAGTCCGTGGATTCCGACGGGTGGCAGCCCAGCTTTCAGGCAGATGCGGTTGACGTGATCATAGAGCCTCTTCTCGCTGTCGTCAACGACCCACTCGGCTGTAGGCTTGACCGACCGTAGGAGTGTGAGAAGCCTGGGGATGATGATCGGAACTGTGCGTTGAGAAGCGTCAGTTTTGTTCAGCTCCTTGTAGACAAGCTTCCCGTCGCTGTTTAACACGCGAGAGCCGCGTATGAGAAGCTTTTTCTCTTTCAGCGAGATATTGGACGGCTGAAGCGCCAAGAGCTCAGAGAGCCTCAGAGAGTGCAACGCGAGTAAACAAGCAAGTTCACAAGATTCGCCTCTGACTGCTTGAAGAAAGATTCCGATCTGCTGATAGGACAGCCAATAGCGTTCAGCCTTCGGAGAACGAGGAAGCGAGACGACAGGCACCGGCGCCTTGACGAAGCGCAGCGAGGAAGAGATTAGGCCCCAGGCGTTGACGACAGTCTTCGGAGAGACATCGGCCAGCTCATCGTTAATAGCCATCTGCCAGTTGTAACCTTCAAACATAACATCCCAGTCCATGCAACGCTGGAAGCGATACTTCCGATAGCTCTTATAGGAGCGCAGCGTAGAAGGGGAAAGGAGGTTGCTCTTGCTGGCAACATAAAGATCAATAGCATCTCCCACTGTGGTCTTGGTCGGAGGTGGGATATGCAGCCCGGCAGCGTCATCTTTCAGCCACTTGATGCGATAGGCCAGAGCCTGCTGCGTACAAACATCAGGATCAGCGTCGGTGAAGTAGGCTTTCTCCCGGCGGAGCTCGATATGCCAGAGACCGGAAGGAAGCTGGCGAGGATTCGGAACGGTAACAATGTTCGCCTTGCGCTTTTGCTTGATCTGGCTTTCACCACACCAGTTGCAGAACACGGAGTTGAGCTCAATCTGTCTGCCGCAAGAACAGCAAGTCATCTTACTTTTCATCGAAGGCCTCCGAGCATATGAACTTGGCGTAAGCCAGGATGTTCTGCCTGGTGGTCAGAGGCATGCGGGAAGCAGCGCGAACAATCTCTTCCATCTCCGGCATGCCTTCAAGCCCGGTGAGCCGAGAACCAAAGGGACTGTCACCCTTCACGGCGTCAATGGAAACAAGAAAATACCTGGAGAGCTTTTCGAGTGTTTCACCGTTCGGGACGAAGGTGGGCTTCGCCTTCCACTTCGAGTAGAGCGATCTGGATAGTCCGGCCTCTTCCAACGCTCTGGTAGGCGGTACGTCCTTCAGTTCGCACAGCCGAAGGAAGCTGTTGAGGAATGTCATGATAGTCTCCTTTCGTTAACCAGAATGTTGACAACTTTCTATTGACAAGTTGAAAGTTGTGGTATATAATCTAAGTAGGTTGAAAGTTGTGAACACCACAGGCTCGTATTCGTAAACTTCCGTACCACCACTATACCATAAAGGTTTACGAATTTCAACTATTAATTTGAAAGGAGGGAAAGCATGCTGCCGAAATGGACTGGCGAGATCAAGGGAACCATGCACATCCACGAGATCTCAATGCAAGAACTGGCTGATGAGATGGGGATCTCAAAGACCTTCCTGAGCGCTCTGCTGCACGGCAAGAGGAGCACGAAGGATGCGGAGTTCCGCATTCGCAACGCCATGATGGCGATCATAGCGAAGCGGGAGCTCAAAAACTTGGAATAAGAAAGGGGGAACAGGCATGAAAAGGTGGATCGTCAAGAAGCTTGAAAATGGCGAATGGAAGATGGTCGGCATCTACAACGAGAACTTTGTTGAACAGATGAGCAACGCGGTTGCGAACCTGACGAAGCAGGGCTACGTGATGTACGAGAGCATCCGCGTCGAAGAGATCAAAACGGAGGCCAATAATGGCTAACCTGATATTCTACGATGAAGGCCATAGGTACACCGTAGACGGGGAAGAGGTACCAAGCGTATCTGAGTTGACCAGGTTCATCAGCAGGGAAATCTACGGTGACGTGAATCAGATGATCCTGGATATGGCCGCGAACCGAGGGACCGCAGTGCACAAAGCGACTGAGGCGCTGGATAAATACGGGAAGGTTGAGGTTGAAGACGAGCACCTGCCGTATTTGAAAGCTTATCTCTCGTTTCTGAGAGAGACGAAACCGGATTGGGAGAAGATCGAATGGCCGGTAAACAACGAAACGCTGTACGCGGGAACGATAGACCGGTACGGCACAATCAACGGCGAGAAAGCAATCGTGGACATCAAGACCACGGCGAACATAGACAAAGGCCATCGGGTGCTGTACACAGCAGCACAAAACCTGTACAGAATGGCAATCGAAAACGACCATCCTGTCGAAGCAATCTATATCCTGCAGCTGAAAAAAGACGGGACTTGGAGGCTGCTGCAAATCGAAAAGCAGAACGAATTGGCAGAGGCGTGCATCACGCTCAGCCTGGCGCTGAAGAGACGGCGCAGAAAGAAAAAGGAGGAATCTCAGAATGATTAAGAGTAACAGAGGCGACGTTAAAATCACCGGCAACCTGATCGACATTGGGGCAGAATACGCAGACCTCACCCACTGCTTGCGTTCGGCGCTGAGTGAAGCGCTTGACGAAAAGACGGACGAGTACATCCGTCACTGCTTCGAGGACGGCATGATGTCCGATGAAGAGCTGGAAAAAGAACATAAGCGGGTCAAAGCCGACACAGACGAGAAGATGGATCACACCATCGAGATGATCGCAAAGGCATTGGCCTTGGCAGCCAAGAAGATCGAGAACAAGGGCAAGGAGGAGAAGGCGAATGGATGATCAGAGAATAGAGAACCAGGAGCTTGCAGTAGCGCCAAAGCCGGAAGAGCAGGCTATCACCTACGCTCCCGGTCAGACGATCTGGAACAACACAGAGATGTATGCGATGGCTGTCAAGCAGGCGAAGATCCTGGCGTCGTCCGACCTGGTTCCTGAGGGAACCTATCGCGGAAAGCCAGCCAACTGCCTGATCGCCCTGGATATGTCCCATCGCACCGGGCTCTCCCCGCTCAACGTCATGCAGAACCTGTACATCGTGAAGGGCAGGCCAGGCTGGTCCGGTCAGTACTGCATCAGCGCTATCAACTCTTGCGGGCGTTTCACGCCGCTGGAGTTCGTGCAGATGATCGACGACAATGGTGGCACCAAAGGCTACTACGCGCAGGCGACCAACCGCGAGACCGGGAAGATCTGCATCGGCTCTCCTGTCACCTGGGACATGGTAAAGGCGGAGGGCTGGTACGACAAGAACGGCAGTAAGTGGAAGACTATGCCCGACCTGATGTTCCACTACCGCAGCGCAGCCTTCTTCGCTCGCGAGTATTGCCCGGAGGTCCTGAACGGGCTCCAGACCGTTGAAGAGCTGAAGGATGTGCGTGGATACGAGGAGCCCTCAGCCAGGACGACAGTGATCACCCTGGACGAGTAAGGAGGCAAGATGTCTACAAAGATTGCAGTTGGTGAAGAATATACAGCGTCGAAATACCGCTCCGGCGAGACTGACCGCGGCCCCTGGGAGATGATCGTCGTGAAAGGCGGACGCGGTCAGAAGTCGGTCGCGATCTTCACTACGAATAACCCGAGCGGCGTAGTAGAAGGCGGCAAGTTCACGGTTGACAAGATCGAGTCCGTCACCGTTAAAGCAGCAAAGGACGAGAAGGGCAACTGGACCAAGACCGAGGTAGTGGTGAATGCAGAGGTCACAGCAGAAAAGACGGCCAGAGAAGGCGACATGCAGCTTGATGATCTGGACTTTTCCTATGACCTGAACATGGACTTGTTCTGATGAAGGCGGCAGAGATAAAGCCGCCCTCATTCGAGGAGGTACAATCATACGCCAGGGAGGCGGGCCTTGAAGAGAGGCTGAATGTCAAGCGGTTCTATGACTATTACGCAAGGACAGGCTTTCTCTTCAAGGGCCTTCCCTTCAACTGGCAGGAGAAAATGCACGAGTGGGCTGCAACTCAATGGCCCAGAACGGCAAGCAAGCCAAAGCCGATAAACCAGAACTTCGACTATGGCCCAGGCTTTGCATCAAAGGAGCAGCTGGATTACATCGAAAAAATAGCGGAAGGATGGGGTAAATGACACTAAGCGAAAGAATCAAATATCTCAGGCAGCGAAAAGGAATGTCACAGGAAGAGCTGTCATTAAAGGCGCACCTGGGCCACAATGCAGTCTCCAGATATGAGAACGGCAGGTGCGAGATTTCCGGCAACGCGCTCAGAGCGCTCGCGACGGCTCTCGGCGTAGACCCGATGGAGCTTTCAGGCGACAGAGAAGCCTGGTTCTTCACGATGATCGAGCCGATGGCGTACCTGCCGGTGAGAGCACACGCAGACGACGCAGGCTTTGACCTGTTCGCTCCGAAGTACGACCTGGTTCCGGCGCAGGGGTCTACGGTAATCGACACCGGCGTTCACATCCAGATCCCCAAAGGCTACGCCGGTCTGGTGGTGTCGAAGTCCGGGCTGAACTTCAAACACGGCATCATCTCGGATGGGCTGATCGACGCCGGGTACACCGGCAGCATCAAGGTCAAGCTTTACAACATGACCAAAAGCAGCTTTGAGATAAGGCCGAAGGATAAGATCAGCCAGATCGTGTTCATCAAGATCGTGGAGCCGATGCTGATCAAGACGGACAAGCTGGAAGAGACAGACCGCGGTGACAACGGCTTTGGGAGTACGGGCAGATGACTTCGACAACGATCTGCCCACCCGGCTGTCCGAACCGCAGAGGGGCGACGAAAGATAACCCGAGGTCGTGCCACTCAGACTGCGAGAAATACCTGAAAGCAAGAGCAGAGCGGATGAAACACTATCACATCAGAGAAGTGGAGAACGACCTGACAAACTACTCGATCGGGGAAATCAAGAAGCAGGGAGTGAAGGTGAAAGAAGTATGACGGAAATCTTTCTGTGCGCACAGTGCGCGATCCACGTAGTCTGGCCAAAAGAGCTAAAGCGAGCGGATGTGCAGCCCAGCGAGAAAAGAAAGTGCAAGCTCTGCGGAAGACTCTGCTACGGAACGCTATATGACTTGAAGAAGGAGGACAAGGATGCCTGATTATAATCGCTACAGGCGAGAAAAAGGTTTGTCGAACAACGACATGATCAACTGCCTCCATCCGCACTACCCGAAGTTCCAGAAAGCCACCATGACGATGATCAACAACCCGGACGATTACGCAGTGCAGCTGCTGCCGGAGGCGGAGATGATGCTGAAGAAGGCGTTCGGATTTGGGAAGGGCCTGTCCATCTGCGACAGGTCCCGATCATCTCACGGGAACTCAAGGAAGCCGAACAGGCTTTATGTCAGGGTGGATGATGCGCTGATGGAGAAGGTGCAGAAGCTGATGTCAAAGATGTGCTTCACAACAACCCAGGACTTTGTGGAGGCAGCAATCATTCAGATGGTAGAAAAGTACGGAGGTGCAGCGTGACATATATCGGTATTGACCCCGGCAAGAAGGGAGCAGTTGCCGTCATTCATGAGGATGGCCAGATCGAAGTTTGCCCAATGGAAAACGCGATGCTCAGCCTGATCCTCAAAGCACTCAGCAAGTTGCCAACGCGCTGCTGCCTGGAGAAGGTACACGCTATGCCGGGTCAGGGAGTAACGTCGATGTTCAACTTCGGCGTAAGCTACGGCTACCTGAAGGGTCTGCTGGATGCAAACGGGATCTCCTACCAGGAGATCCCGCCGGAACGGTGGAAGAAAGAATTCGGGCTCAACACAGACAAGGCGCGGTCGGTCGAAGTCTGCCATCAGCTGTTCCCGGAAACGGTGCTGAGGCCCACAGAACGCAGCCGCGTAGACAACGACGGCATGGCAGAAGCTCTGCTCATGGCCGAATATGCAAGGAGGAAGCTATGAATATTATCAGCATTTCCCTGGGCATAGCCCTGATCCTGTCCCTGCTGGTGAACTACTGCCTGGTCAGCCTCAACGAAAAGGCAGGCAAGCGCAACGAGGAGCTCTTTGAGGAAAACGAGCTGCTGCAGGAGGACATCGACCGGGCCTACACCTTCGCCAAACAGGCGGCAAAGGACTTCACGAAGATCTCAGAGAAGGTTGGCGTCCTGTTTGACCGGGAGTGGGAGCATGTGCCGCCCACAAACTTTGAGGTTCTGGACCTGCTGGATGAAAAGATCGCAGCCAAGAGAACGGAGGCGGAAGAATGAAAGACGGTGGTGACTACATCAGCCGAGAGATGGCGAAAGCATTTTTCACCCCGCAAAAAGGTGTTACGTTTTTAACGCCAATATCCGTGACAGTAGAATCACTTCTTGCGACGATTGATAACATCCCCGCCGCCGATGTGCGGGAAGTGGTGAATACTTGTGAGTCATGCTCCTATTGCAATCGGGACTTAGCCGTTGGCAAATGGGAAGGCTCATGTCGCTACTGGAATACGCACAGCGTAATGCTTAACGATTGGTGTTCACGCTATCGCCCCAACTGCGGCGCGGAGATGCTGCCGGAGCCGCCGGAGGAGGAAGAGTGATGGGCGTGTACATCAAGGGCATGGAGATGCCGCAGGGGTGCTTTTTTTGCATTTGCAATAAACATCTTGACCCAGACACCGATATGTGCATTTTGACGCGAGACGCATTCGATAGCACGTTCCGAGTCGTTGAACATCGCAGAGATGATTGCCCTCTCGTCCCCGTCCCGGAGCCGCATGGGAGACTGGTCGATCTGAATGCGTTATATGAAAAGTTTGTACGCTTGGAAAACGAAGCCATGCAAGCGTTAAAAACCACAAACGCAGGGAGTGTCAACTGGATTAAGTGGTCTGTCATATTGACCGAGCGAACAGGATATAAGTTTGATATAGCGGACGCTCCCACCATCATCCCGGCAGAGGAGGAGGAAGCATGAAGCAGTATTACAACGGACACGGCTATCGCGACAATCCAAACTACCCGCCGTGGCACTGCATGACGCTTACTAAGTGCGACGAGTGCGGAGAACTGTACGAGGCGGACAAGGAACACATTTGCCGTGAAAAGAACAGCTATCCGTGGGCAGAGGAGGGCGAGTGATGGACGATTATAAAACCGAGATCATCCGGCGCTGCGCCGAGGCCAACGGCCCGTGCTGGGAGTGTCCGCAGCGCGGAGAGTGCCTGATGTGGGAGGACGGGGAGTGACACTAAAACCAGGAAATGTGCTACATAGCAGCAAAAGAAACACCAGGGGAGTGATCCCCTGGTGTCTTGCTTTAGCTGTACTTGCGCTTCTTGCTGTCGTAGTCTGACTTCGGCCACTTGGTCTCGAACACAGCTCGGAGCTCCTCTTCCATGTCTGGGTGCTTACTTAGATATGCGAAGAAGTCTGCCTGGGTAATGCCGCCTTCACCATCCACATTGAGGTCTTCAACAATCTGCTTTGCAGCTTTCTCGTCGTAGCCGTAGCGAGAAAGAATTGTGGTCGGCCTCTTCTCATAGCTGGTTCCGAAATCTTCGAGGCTAGTATCCCACCCCTTTGCAGACCAAATGGCATTCGCTGCTTTTTGATCCCCGGGATTGCCGACCAGCCATGTGTAGACTTCCTTTTGAGTTGCGCTGCCGTCACCGTCGGAATCAATGTCGCGGAGCATAGCCTGGGCAGCACTCGAAGGAACACCAGCTTTGCGAAGGGCGCCGTAATTCGAAGCGTATTCGTCCGACATGTAATGCTCGATATAGGCATCTGTATCGGAAGTCGAAAGCCCAAGTTCGGAGATGAGACCCAAGCGCTTTGCGCCGGACGGATCAGTAGTTTCGTTGTAATTCTTCATCTCTTCGGTAAAGGCTTTATACTCGCGCTTTCCAACCTGGGCTTCGACATCCGCCTCGTGCAAACCAAACGCTTTTGCCTCAGCTGCTTTGTCAAGCGCCTTCTGAATGTAGTCAGCTTTGGTGCCGAGATAAGAGCCGTGAATCTCGTCGAACTCTTCAGCGCTGATCTTGCCTGCATTAAGGAGTTCGGTCAGCTTCGATTTCACTCCACTCACCATATCCCTGTTATCCAGGTCGATGGTGGACAGGAGCATCTCTTTGCCGTAGTCGTTGCCGGCCTTGCCCATCGCAACAGCTTTCTCAACGGTTTCCTTACCGCGTGACTCTGCAGGCTCGTGATAGTACCGATAGAGCATGTTAGCGAAGTCATCCTCGTTCCTGGCATTCATGCCCTTCAGCGAAGGAAGATTCTCGATGCCGAGAAGCTTATCGACGCCTACGCTGCTGCCCCAGTCGAAGTCGAGGCTGTGCATAGCGACGGTGTTCAGCATGTTGTAGACATTACGCGTCGGGATGCCGAGCAGGCTCGAAGTGGCGAACGCAAGATTCTTGGCGGATGCCGCAGTCTGTTCCTTCGAGAAGTCTACGGCTGCAGAGGCAAAGTCGCCGATCAGAGACAAGGCCGCTTCCTCTGTGCCATAGTAAAGGCCGGACTCGGGTACCTTCCCACCGGTACGCTTATTCAGCTGGCCGGTAAGAACGTCCATAGCAACGGGAGACAGCTGGCGACCGAGCCAAGACGTGCTGAGCACGGAGTTCAGGAAGGTGTAGCCGTTCTTAGCCGCGAAGGTACCCCAGTCGAAGTTGCCCTCTTCGTCCTCGTACTGCTTCCTCTTGTGCAGAAGCACCTTTGCCAGGCCATCGAGAAACGCGAACGTGATCTGAGATGCAACCTGGCCGGTAACGGTCAACGCGAATCTGTTTCTGGCAGCTTTGATCTCCTCCTCGCTGCCATTTCGCTTTGCAGCCTGATACTCGCCGTAGGATTCCACCAGATTGTTGTAGTTCTGCGTCTGCTGCGTACTGAACATCGACAGCGAGCGAACCAGCTCATTGTTCGTTCTCAGTGCGTCAGCCCGATATTGCTTGTTGTAGATCGGCTGCGTGTCCATGACGGCGTTCTCGAAGAGGTCGGCGATGGCCTGGTAGTAAGCGTCGCTGCCCTTCTTGAGCCCGTCATAGTCAGGCTTCTTCCGGTCGATCCACCTGTCAACCTGGTCGGCACATGCCAGCATGCCGTTGGCAACGGTGCGGTAGTCCGTCTTGGAGATCCAGTTGGTCATCCAGCTCGGAAGCTTGGAAACGATCTTTCCGGCGATTCCCTTACGGCCAGCTGCGGTTGCATCGCCTTCTTCAACGGTGTTGTAGCCAGCCTTGCGGTTCTCCAGCATATGGGTATAGCCTTCCATCGTCTGAATCAGGGCGTTCTTGTTGAAATGCTTGGCAGACCGCCAGAAGCCGGTGGCGAAGCGCCTCGCTACGATATCGGCATCTAGGAAGCCCATGAAGTCCAGCATAGACGGAGCTTGCTTAAGAGCGACGCTGCCATTCAGAACGAGGCTGCTCTGCGCTACGTTGGACCGCAGACCGCGGAAGAAGTTGGATGCTCTGTCAGTCTTGTCTCCGCGCTTGTCATTCAGGTCGTCCTCGTAGTTCTGCAGCCAGTCGGCCCACTTCTGCCCGTACATGTTCTGAAGCGTCTGCTTGATGTCCGACATGGGGCCAAAGTTATTCTTGTCGGTCTCGCCTTCGTAGAAGTTTCGACTAAGCACGTCAAGCACATCACTCAGCTGCTGATACGAAGACCAGTGAGCGGCTCGCTGCATGTAGCTCTGCATCGTGTCCGTAAAGGCCATGATACGAAGACCTCCACGCGGTCCGGTCCGATCCTGCACAAAACGCTGCTCGTTAAGACCGAAGCTGTGGTCGTTCAGCAGCAGCTCTCCGGCGTCACGCGGACCACCGGCAAGGAGGCTCCAGTAGTTGTTGCCCTGGGTCGCTACGTCGCTGCCCCACACAACTTTGCTGGTCTTGTTCAGCGCCCGTTTCAGGAACTCGATGGGAGCAAAGGAAGCGTCGTAAGCCGCTTTCGCAACCGCGCAGCCCTCAACCTCTTTGCGGAGGTTATCCCGAATGGTCTCAAGCTCCTTGTGAGCTTCCTCCATCGCGATATCGAGAGCATAGTCGTCGCCGGAGCGCTTAGCCTCTTCGATAGCTGCCCGGGTCTCCTTACTAATGGGGTCGAACTTCTGCGAGTGGCGAGCGTTATCTCCGAAGCCTTTGTTGTTCCGGTCGGCGTAGTACTCCTCTTCGGTTGCCGCCATCTCAACTAGACCACTTTCGATGATGTGCTCCATAGCGCCGTCGGTTTCCAGCGTTTTCAGGAAGCTGACAGCCATGTTCGCACTCAGCTTATCGTAGCTCAGACCTGGGATCACGTTCTTGACCTTGATCTTGCCTTCGGAGAACCTCTTCCAGTCCTTGTGCTC
>JAEIGA010018377.1_pt1 | contig 10646 bp, 7 predicted proteins | sample 9270691 | NCBI WGS metagenome assembly JAEIGA01 (sample SAMN17057246, study PRJNA624740) | gut metagenome | biome: biome; isolation source: fecal sample | host: Bos grunniens | place: China: Xizang | collected 2019 | reverse complement strand
TCATTGCGCCTTTTGCCGCCGCCTTTCCTGTCGCTTCTTCCGTGTGTATTTCTGTTGCGCCCGTTCCTGCCTTTAGCTCCTCGCTTCTCCTTTTTCTTAGGCTCATAGGCCGGTGCTTCTCCCAGTTCGGACGGCACTTCCATCTTCGGTACATCCTGCTCGATGAAATCCTCTATGCGCTTGAAGAACTCCTGGTCCTCCTGCGACACGAATGTTATGGCACGTCCTTTTGTTCCTGCACGTGCAGTACGTCCTATTCGGTGTATGTAGTCGTCGCAGTCGCGTGGCACATCGTAGTTTATTACGATGCGTATGTCGTCGATGTCTATGCCTCTGGCAAGAATGTCTGTAGCCACAATCATGTCAATCTTGCGGCTCTTGTACTGGTACATTATTTCGTCGCGTTCGCTCTGGCTGAGGTCGCTATGCATCTCGCCGACGTTGAAGCCATGCTTCCTTATGGTCCTGGCAATCTCCTTTACCTTTGTCTTGCGCGATGCAAAGAGTATGACCCTCTCGCTGCTCTCGCTGTCGAAGATACTGTTTATGATTCCTAGTTTCTGTCCTTCATGGCATATATATGCCTGTTGCGTGATTCCGTCAGCAGGCTTTGCAAGAGCAAGCGTTACCTGAAGCGGGTCGGTGAGAAGGTCGCTTGCAAGCTTGCGTATCTCTTCGGGCATGGTTGCCGAGAACAGCATTGTCTGCCTCTTCTTCGGGAGCTGCTTTGCGATTGTCATAATATCGTTGCAGAATCCCATGTCGAGCATGCGGTCGGCCTCGTCAAGAATGAAGAACGAAACCTTTGAAAGGTCGATGTTGCCTAATGTAATATGGCTTATGAGCCTTCCGGGAGTAGCCACTATTATATCGGCTCCCTTTGCCATTCCACGCAGCTCCTGTTCGTATCGTTGTCCGTCATTTCCGCCATATACTGCAACGCTCGATACCTGCATGAAGTATGTGAAGCCCTCCAGCTGCCTGTCTATCTGCTGCGCAAGCTCTCTTGTCGGAGCCATTATCACGCAGTTTATGGCATCTTCGGGGTACTCTCCTGTACATAGTCTGTTAAGCACCGGCAGCAGGTAGGCTGCAGTCTTTCCTGTTCCGGTCTGCGCTACGCCTATGAGGTCACGTCCATCCATCAGGGGCTGAAGTGTCTGTTCCTGTATAGGCGTACACTTCTCGAAGCGCATTGCGTCGAGAGCGTCAAGTACTTCGTCTTCGAAATCAAAATCGGTAAAATACATAATAGCTTATCTTGGTGCTTTGCGGTATAGGTATATCGCAATGAATGTGTATAGAATGTTCGGTAGCCATACGGCCAACGCTACAGGCATCTGTGCAGCAAAAGCCGAAGATATAGCCTGGAACAATATGTACGAGAAACTAAGTGCCAGTCCGATGCCGAGCGAGAGGCCCATGCCGCCTTTCTTCTTGCGTGATGAGAGCGATGCTCCGATAACGGTGAGGATGAAGGCTGCAAACGACATTGCTATACGTTTGTGGTACTCAATCTCAAATCCTTGTATGTTCGCCATTCCACGTGCCTTCTGCTTGTCGATGTAATCGCTTAGCTCCGGGCTTGTCATGGTCTCCTGCTCGCCTTCCGATATGAGGAAGTCGCTCGGTTCGAGCGGAATTACCGTATCGAGCGGTTCGCGGTTGCTTGAGCGTATAACCTCGACATCGTCGCGCAGCTCTCGTATCATCCATCTTCTGGCAGTCCAGGTGTGCGGTTTTTCGGGGTTGTATGTGATTGTGGCGGCTGTCATGTGCGAAACGAGTTTCTTGTCCTCAATCCTGTCGAGTGAGAAACGCCATCCCATGTTGTTGCGACTTTCGAACCTCTCCATGTAGGCAATGGTGTTCTCGTCGAGCTTTATCTGTATGTTGGCAGCCGATTCGGTCTTTTTCTTCCTGTTGTGCTGCTGCTCGAAGGCAAGCCTTGTCTCGTTTCCGCGCGGTATGATGTATGCGCTCAACACGAATGTCATGATTGATATTATGGCGGCGGATACCATGTATGGTTTCATCAGTCGTCTGAAGCTGACACCCGATGCGAACATCGCAATGATTTCCGAGTTGTCGGCAAGTTTCGATGTAAAGTATATGACCGAAATGAATACGAACAGCGCACTGAAGGTGTTGGCAAGTGACGGAGCAAAATTGAAGTAGTAGTCGAATATGATTTCGCTTGCAGTAGCGTTCGATGTGGCAAACTTGTCAATCTTCTCATTGTAGTCGAATACGACGATGACAATGATGATAAGTGCCAGCGAAAAGAAGTATGTTCCCAGGAACTTCTTTATTATGTACCAGTCAAGCCTCTTTAGCTTTAGATTGTCGAGCCATTTCATTGCTGAATGCTTTTTGTGTTCTCTGTTTCTTTTGTTGTGTTTATAGACGTCGTGTAACCTCCTGCAGTATATTCTTTTTCCAAGCTGCATAATCGTCGGCAAGAATGTGCTTGCGTGCCTCCTGCGTCAGCCATACGTAGAATGCCAGGTTGTGTATTGATGCAATCTCCAGGGCAAGCAGTTCCTGTGCTATGAAGAGATGACGCAGATAGGCCTTGCTGTAGAGCGTATCGACGAATGATGCTCCGTCCTCTTCTATTGGCGAGAAGTCGTATTTCCACTTTTCGTTGCGCATGTTCATTATGCCGTGCTTTGTGAACAGCATAGCATTGCGTCCGTTGCGTGTAGGCATTACGCAGTCGAACATATCGACTCCGCGTTCTATTGCTTCAAGGATGTTGCCCGGTGTGCCTACTCCCATCAGGTAGCGCGGCTTGTCTGTTGGCAGAATCTCGTTCACTACCTCAATCATCTCGTACATCTTTTCGGCAGGTTCTCCTACGGCAAGGCCGCCGATTGCATTTCCTGCAGCCTCCTTTGAAGCTATGAACTCGGCCGACTGGCGGCGGAGGTCGGGATATACGCAGCCTTGCACGATAGGGAAGAGCTGCTGTTCATAACCGTATTTAGGTTCAGTCTCTTTCAGACGGCCTATGCAACGGTCGAGCCAACGGTGTGTTCTCTCCATTGACTTCCTGGCATAGTCGTAGTCGGCGGTGCCGGGGGTACATTCATCGAATGCCATTATGATGTCGGCACCGATGCTGCGCTCGATGTCCATTACCCGCTCAGGTGAGAAGAAGTGTTTTGAACCGTCGATGTGTGAACGGAATTCCACTCCTTCCTCGCTCATTTTGCGTATATCCTTCAATGAAAAAACCTGAAAGCCACCGCTGTCGGTGAGTATAGGGCGGTCCCACGCGTTGAACTTATGAAGACCGCCGGCCTTTTCAAGAGTGTCAAGGCCTGGACGAAGGTAGAGGTGATATGTATTGCCCAGAATAATCTGTGCCTTTATATCGTTCTTAAGGTGCGGTATCTGCACTCCCTTTACCGACCCCACTGTGCCTACCGGCATGAATATGGGTGTCATTATCTCACCGTGTCCGGTAGTGAGCACTCCGGCACGCGCCTTGCTGTTGCTGTCGGTATGTATCAGGTCGAATTTCACGTCTTATACCATTAAATTAATATGATTTTTTACTTTCTTATCAAGCAGTGCTATCTCAAGCACATCGTTAATATCTCTTACATAGTGGAATGCAAGCCCGGTCAGGTATATCTCCGGTATCTCCTCGATATTGCGTCTGTTCTCCTCGCAAATTATTATGTCGGTTATTCCGGCACGTTTTGCAGCCAGTATCTTCTCCTTAATGCCGCCCACAGGCAGAACCTTTCCGCGCAGCGTAATCTCGCCGGTCATTGCCAGGTTAGGCCTTACCTTGCGTTGTGTGAGTGCCGAAGCCAATGCGGTTGCCATTGTTATTCCGGCCGAAGGGCCGTCCTTAGGAATCGCGCCTTCGGGTACATGAAGGTGAATGTTCCATTTCTCGAACACCTCGTAAGGTATTCCTAACTGTCCTGCATGTGCCTTGATGTATTCGAGCGCAAGCATTGCCGACTCCTTCATCACGTCGCCGAGATTGCCGGTAAGAGTCAGTTTCTCTCCCTTTCCTCGGCTCAAGCTCGTCTCTATGAAGAGAATCTCGCCGCCTACAGCAGTCCATGCAAGTCCTGTAACCACTCCTGCATAGTCGTTGCCCTGATACTTGTCGCGTGTGAATTCCTTGACTCCAAGAAGCCCCTTGAGGTCGGCCGGCTTTACTGTCGTAATCTCGAACTCACCTGTTGTTGCCTTCTGGCATGCAAGACGACGGAATATCTTGCCTATTTTCTTCTCCAGGCCACGTACGCCCGATTCGCGGGTATAATCCTCGATTATGCGTTCAAGGGCTGCCTTGCTTATGCTTATCTTCTCCTTGGCAATACCGTTGGCCTCTTTCTCCTTAGGAACAAGATGACGTTTTGCAATCTCTATCTTCTCTTCGGTCAGGTATCCGCTTACCTCAATCAGTTCCATGCGGTCGAGCAGCGGGGCCGGGATGTTGCCGAGGTTGTTGGCGGTTGCGATGAACATCACCTTCGACAAGTCGTAGTCTATGTCGAGGAAGTTGTCGTGGAACGTGTTGTTCTGTTCCGGATCGAGAACTTCCAGCAATGCCGATGAAGGATCGCCGTGCATTGAAGCCTGCCCGACCTTGTCTATCTCGTCAAGAATGAATACCGGGTTGTCTGTCCCGGCCTTTACGAGGTTCTTGAGTATTCGTCCCGGCATTGCTCCGACGTATGTCTTGCGGTGTCCGCGTATCTCCGACTCGTCGTGTACGCCACCGAGCGACATGCGCACATACTTGCGCTTGAGCGATGCGGCTATCGATTTGCCGAGCGAGGTCTTTCCTACTCCCGGAGGGCCGTAAAGGCAAATGATAGGTGACTTAAGGTCGCCTCTCATCTTTATCACGGCAAGATGCTCCAGAATTCTCTCCTTGACCTTGTCGAGCCCATAGTGGTCGTGGTCGAGGACCTTGCGCGCATTGTTTATGTCAAGGTTGTCGCTTGTGCATTCGCCCCATGGCAGGCTCACGAACATCTGAAGGTAATTCAGCTGTACATGATAGTCGGGCGACTGCGGATTGATACGGTCGAGCTTTGCAAGCTCTCTGTTGAAGATCTCCTCTGTCTCGGCACTCCAGTTCTTCTTGTCTGCCTTCTCACGCAACTCCTGTGCGTCCTGCTCCTGAACGCTTCCGCCCAACTCCTCCTGGATGTTCTTGAGCTGCTGCTGAAGGTAATATTCCTTTTGCTGCTGGTCGATGTCGCTATGTGTCTTCTTCTGTATCCTTTCCTGAATCTCGGCAATCTGCTGTTCGTGGTTGAGTATCGACAGAAGATGATATGCCCTCTCTGTTGTAGAGTTCTCGTTTAGAAGCGCGATTTTCTCGGTGAGGGATATCTTCATGTTTGCACATAGGAAGTTAATCATCGCCTCGTCGTTCGTGAGGTTCTTTATCGCAAATGACGCCTCAGGCAGTGCTCCGGTAGCCTTGAATATCCTTACCGCTGTCTCACGGCATGTTTTCATCAGAATCTCGTACTCCTGGTCCTGCTTCGGCTGCATTTCTATCGCATTCTCGATGCTGCCTTTAAGGAACGGCGCGGTCTGTGTAATCTCCTTTAGCTTTATTCTCTGGAAACCATGAAGGATTACTGTAGTCGATTTGTCGGGCATGTCGAAGACCCTTACAATCTTAGCTACGGTGCCGATAGGGTAGAGGTCTTCCATTCCGGGGTTGTTGATGGTGTGGTCGCGCTGGCAGAATACACCCATGTATCCCTTGTTTTTCTCCACTTCCTTGACAAGACGCAATGAAGACTCCCTTCCTACCGATACCGGCAGTACCGTCGTAGGGAACAGAAGCATGTTGCGTAAAGGCAATATGGGCAACTCCTCTCCAAGTTCCTCAATGTGTAAACTCTCAGAACCGCCTTCCTGGAAGTCTGCTATAAGCGAGAAACCGCTCTCGTCGAAGACGGTCTCCTCCAGGAAACTTTCAATCTCATTTCTCTTTTTTCTTCCCATAGTATATTGCAATGCCTTGAGGCATTCTCTTTTTTGTTGTTATAACCATATTTGTGTACGGAGCGCGAAGATACGATATTTTAATGATTTGCTGAAATCTTTTCTATTAAATAATATTATATATATAAAAATATAGGCGTTTACCGGTATATTTGCATGGTAATGGAACAATGCTTGCCGTCTGTTTTCTATTTCGGTTTATTTATACTAAATTTGCATTTTCGAACATCATACCGTAGCCTTTGGAAGCAAAACGCAGAATACTATTCCTCATAAACCCTAAGTCGGGTGTTCAGAACAAGAGGAAATTGCCGCAGCTTGTTGAGAAATATCTTGACAAGAACCGCTATGCTCACTCTGTCGAGTTCACCCGTTATGCCGGCCATGCTTCGGAGTTGGCATCTGCTGCTGCAAAAGATGGTTTTGATGTCGTTGTTGCAGTTGGCGGAGACGGGACAATCAACGAGGTCGGCCGTGCTCTTGCCCACACTTCAACTGCTATGGGAGTTATTCCATGCGGTTCGGGCAACGGTTTTGCACGTCATCTTGGAATACCGATATCGGTAAAAGGGGCGATTGACTTCATAAATGTAGCCGAGCCTGTCTGTATTGACTACGGCAGGCTCAATGGGCATCCGTTCTTCTGCTCATGCGGAGTGGGCTTCGATGCGCTCGTAAGCAATGATTTTGCCAATAGCGGAAGCCGAGGCATGTTTACGTATATACAGAAGACTCTCATTGATTGGGTCACTTATAAGCCCGAAGTCTATGAGGTTGAGACTGAAAACGGCTGCGCAATGCATAAGGCGTTTGTCATAGCTTGCGGAAATGCGTCGCAATATGGCAATAATGCATATATAACGCCTTTTGCATCAATGCGTGACGGAATGCTCAGCGTGTCGGTCCTTTCACCGTTTACAGCAATAGAAGTACCCCAGATAGTTACTCAGCTCTTCAATAATACGCTTGCTTCAAACAGCCGCATGACAACATTCGGTGCGCGTTGGATTAAGATAAGACGCAAGGTCGCCGGTCCTGTTCATTACGATGGAGAACCTTGTGTAATGGATGCTGAACTGATGATTGATATTGTTCCCGAAGGCATTAGCGTGTTAGCGGCCCCCGGTTGGGACGGAACATGTGCGCCGGTGCCCATATACAAGCAGTTCTACGATATTGTGGCAGGTGTTATGGATTGATTTCCCACGCCTGGATAAGAATCTGTTTTTGTTTCGAAAATAATTTACACTATTTTGAGGTAGAAGTCGCGCAGGATTTCTCGCGCTTCATCGCTGTAAACTCCAGGTTTATTCTCCAGTATAAGAATGCTTTCATTGCATTTGATGCAATCTCCCTTGCAGAATTCAATCAGCACCCTCTTTGCTTCTTTTCTTGGCGTAGTCTTTATATATGCTATTCTGATAGGAGCGAATCTGTAGCTGTTTGCCGAAGAACGCCACTCATTCTCTATGTCACACGGAATTATTATAGAAATCTTGCCGTTTTTGGAAAGCAGCTTGTCGGCCTTATCAAAGAATGCATCGCTGCCAAGGCTGTCGCTATGCCGTGCAAGCGTGCGTGAACTGTCATCGCACTTAAGGCTGTTGACGAAGTAGGGCGGGTTGCTTACGATTGTGTCGAAAGTCTCTTCGGGATTGTACTTGAGCAGGTCGCCGTTTATTATCTCTATTCGGTTGCCCCAAGGGGAATTGTCGGCATTTTCTCTTGCCTGTCTTGCAGCCGAAGCGTCAATTTCAATCCCGGTTACAGTGGCATTGCTGCGTTGTGCTGCCATAATGGCTATCAGCCCGCTCCCGGTGCCGATGTCAAGTATCCGGCTGCTCTGTGAGCAGTCGAACCAACCGCCAAGGAGACAACCGTCGGTTCCCACTTTCATGGCGCAATCACCTTGTTCAATGGTGAACTGTTTGAACTTGAAGTAGCTGTTTGACATCTGTTACCTGTTTATAAACGAAAGAAGGCTTTAAAGCCTTCTTTTGAGCCGAGTTGGGGACTCGAACCCCAGACCTACTCATTACGAATGAGTTGCTCTACCAACTGAGCTAATTCGGCAGTATATTTGTTTTTTCAGTTTGCCTTTCGCCTCGTCTTGTAAGGGCCTTGCCCCAGGCCTGCACCTCGTTCATCTTTGGACGAATGAGTTGCTCTACCAACTGAGCTAATTCGGCAGTATATTTGTTTTTTTTAGTTTGCCTTTCGCCTCGTCTTGTAAGGGATTTGTTCAAATGAATGTAAAAGGCAAATATCCTCTTTTGCGCTGCGAAGATAGTGCAAAAGGTGCGGAAATCAAAATTAGAAACGAAATTTCTCTATCCGTTCCATTTAAGGCGTACCTGCCTTCCGGTTTCGGGCAGTACAATTTCCCTCAATGGCAGTATGGAAAGAAGGTCCGATTCACTGTTTCCTGTACCAGGGTCAAAGTTGTCGGGCATTTCAAACAGCGTCCTGTAGCTTCCCTTGAATCCGAATCTTTCATAGTACAGGAGCAATTTCTCGTCGGCCGGTATTGTGACAAGTGCGTGAAATCCTCTTTCCCGTGCAATCTCTATGGCTTGTTCAATGAGTTTCGATGCATGGCCTTTACCACGCTCTTCGTATGCAGTTGCAACGCCGTACATATATCCGACACTTCTTCCGTTCATCTCAAAAGGCAATATGTGGAGCATCGATAACAGTTTCTCTTCTTTTTCGATGAGAAGTGCCCTGTCGGGGGTGTGGTAGCACTCCATAAACTGTTCTATGAACTCATCGCTGTCTCGGAATGCCTCTTTCCATAGTTTCTTAATAGCCTCTGCGGTGTTCATTGGTGCTGTAATCTCTTTTTACAAAAGTACTCCATTGTCGGCAGAACGCAAAAATCAGTTCCCGTTTTTTTCTTAAGATTAATGCAGCTACTGTTATCTTATCTTAACAGTTCTTTGATTGTCCGATATTTTAGCTATCTTCGCACTATTGCGTTACGTATTTAAATAAAATAACAATATGGAAGTAAAGAAGTATATACAGGAGAACGAAGGACGTTTTTTAAGTGAATTGGAGTCGTTGATACGCATTCCGAGTATAAGTGCAAAGAGCGAGCATAAAGGCGATATCGCAGCCTGTGCCGAAAGATGGAAGCAGCTTCTTCTTGAAGCCGGTGTTGACAAGGCCGAGGTAATGCCATCGAACGGCAATCCTCTGGTCTATGCCGAGAAGATTGTGAATGCATCTGCGCCTACTGTGCTGGTATATTCACACTACGATGTCATGCCGGCCGAGCCTTTGGAGCTATGGAATACCAATCCGTTTGAGATGATTGTTAAGGATGGCAGGATATGGGCGCGAGGTGCCGATGATGACAAAGGTCAGGCAATGATACAGGCAAAGGCGTTCGAGTATGTTGCAAAGAACGGTATGCTTAAGCATAATGTGAAGTTTATCTTCGAGGGTGAAGAGGAGATTGGTTCTCCCAGCCTTAACGCCTTTCTGCACGATAACAAGGAGCTGCTCAAGGCGGATATAATACTTGTCAGCGATACAAGCATGCTTGGTGCCGACCTTCCTTCGCTAACAACAGGTCTTCGCGGACTCGCATATTGGGAAGTAGAGGTGACCGGTCCTAACCGTGACCTTCATTCAGGTCATTTCGGAGGTGCTGTAGCCAACCCTATAAATGTGTTGTGCGAGATGATAGCAAAGATGACCGATGCCGACGGACGAATCACAATCCCTGGCTTCTATGACGATGTAGAGGAACTATCTAAGGAGGAACGCGACATGCTTGCATCAATACCGTTCGATGAAGAGAAGTACAAGGCAGCAATTGATGTCAATGCGCTTCGTGGCGAAAAGGGCTATTCAACTCTTGAACGCAACAGTTGCCGTCCTTCGTTCGATGTCTGCGGCATTTGGGGCGGTTATACAGGAGAGGGCAGCAAGACAGTACTTCCCTCAAAGGCCTATGCCAAGGTATCCTGCCGTCTTGTGGCTCATCAGGACCATGCCAAGATATCTCAGATGTTCGTCGATTATTTCTCGTCCATTGCTCCCGATTGCGTGAAGGTGAAGATAACTCCTATGCATGGCGGTCAGGGATATGTATGCCCCATTACCTTACCGGCCTATAAGGCTGCTGAAGCCGGTTTTGAGAAGGCTTTCGGCAAGAAGCCGCTTGCAGTGCGCCGTGGCGGAAGTATCCCAATCATAAGCGATTTTGAGAAGATTCTTGGCGTTAAGACAATTCTCATGGGATTTGGCCTTGAAAGCGATGCAATCCACTCGCCGAACGAGAATTTCAACCTCGATATATTCCGCAAGGGTATTGAAGCTGTAGTAGAGTTTCACAAGAACCTGAAACTGTAATTGGTGTCAGATGTTTAACGTTTAAAGTTGAACTTCGACAATACCGGGTTTTAAAAGAAAAGAGACTGAGCCAAAATTACTTTTGACCCAGCCTCTTTTCTCTGAGCGGTAAACGGTGCTCGTAACCGACGTAGTCGCTTTGCTTGCAAAGAACTCCGACCTTCAGCTTCCCATGTATATTATTTAATAACAAATGACAACCTAAAGGCTGTCATTCATTATTTAAGAGCGGTAAACGGTGCTCGTAACCGACGTAGTCGCTTTGCTTGCAAAGAACTCCGACC
>JAEIGA010018376.1_pt1 | contig 10646 bp, 6 predicted proteins | sample 9270691 | NCBI WGS metagenome assembly JAEIGA01 (sample SAMN17057246, study PRJNA624740) | gut metagenome | biome: biome; isolation source: fecal sample | host: Bos grunniens | place: China: Xizang | collected 2019 | reverse complement strand
TATTATGGTTCTGATTTTAAAAGCATTGTATTAGAGCAAGGTCGCAATTTCAGTAACAAGGTCTTAGACTTTCTTTGTTTTGATTTGAAGAGAGATGACCTTGAAAATGTTCTTGAATTTATACCGTTTGAGTTTTTGAAAAATGATACTGATACATTAAATAAGATAAATAGAATATTAAATGATGGGAATGTTCCAGAAAAATTATCTATTGCTATTGCAGAAAATGTAAATTTACCTGAGAGAGTTCGTAATCAAGCATTTGATATGGGATATAATCCTATGAGATTGAGTTCGTCCACAGAACATATGTTAACAGAATTGTATAAAACATATGCAGAAACGGTATTTGATATTACTCCAGAAACAAATGCAGAAAAAACTGCAGTAAAAAATGCGAAAAGCAAATTAATTTATTATGCAAAATATAATCATCTTCCAGAGAGTTGTCAAATAGATTTAATCGAAAGATGTGCAAGGGATAAATGCAATGACGAAATTTCATTAAGTGTAATACAACACACAAAATATCCATCCGTATTAGCAACCGCACAAAAATCACTTAATATTGAATATCTTTCACAAAAAATTTTAGAAAATCCAACGGCGATAAATAATAAAGTTATGCTTGAATTATTGAAGAGTATTCATCCACAAAATCTAAATGTGGCATTTGTTCAAGCAGTGTTTAAGCATCCGTTTTCACAAGAAACGGTGGAACAATTTATTAATCATAGTAACATAAGTGTAAAAAGAGCAATTGTGTGTTCTTATGAATCTTCTGCAAATCAAGTTGATGCAGTATTGCACGACAGTTATGGCAAAAAACATTATAGAGAATTACTATATTTAAAAGAATTAAGAAATACTTGTGTTAATTTTGTGGATGCAGATAATATCCAAAATATAATGAGTACAACACTATTAAAATTTATGGAAAAAGAACAAAGCAGAGAAAAGGCAATGCCTGTATTTAAATCATTAAAAGAAGCAGTATCCAGCGAAGAACCGAACAATTGGTCAATTTTATACAATAATGACAAAATAGTGTTAAAAAGAGTTTTAACAAGTCTCGATAAAAACTTTCCAGAATTTAAAGATATAACAGAAGAGTTGTTAAAAAAGGTAGAAAAAACATATATAAATTCAAAACTTGTGTTAGAGTATAAAGATATATTAAATGGACGTGGCACAAAGCAACAACAGTTTGATGTGCCATTTGACTGTTTTAATGTAAAAGCATTTATAGGATTAACAGAAGAGAAACAAAAAGAATTTATTAAGGAAATAAAAGAAAATGGCGATTTGGAAATGTGTAAAAAAATATCAAATGATATTTTGTGCAGTTGTGATGACTCAGACTGCTATCATGATATTATCGCTATGAATGTTTATAAATGCGGAGAATTGTTTGAGGCACTTAACGATATCATAAATCCACGAACAAAAGAAGAAAAAGAAACACTATCAACAGAGGAACTTTATATGTTCAGATAACACAAAAAAATTATGAGGAAAACCAAAAACACATAAATCAGGTGTATTTTCATAAGCACTTGATAAGATATGCAGAAATTTTCTGCATATCTTTTTTTGATTTTATTTATATGCCCTATATTTTTGTGTCATATTTACGAGTTTCATACTTATATTAAATATCTTTAAGGAGGAATATATTTATGGCAAAAGAAAATTCATTTCTTTCTCGTTTCTTTAATGCAAAAAAAGAAGAGAATATTGCAGAGGTTGATATAAAAAAAGAAGAAAATAAAGTGGAAGAAAAAATAGAGACAGAATCTGTTGATATTCCAAAATCGATGAATCATAATGGTGAAATTCCACTTGGTGGTGTATATATCCAAAATGGAAAAGAATATCGTTTTGGTGACCAGTTCCCAGAACCAAAAACAGGTGATATTTATAAATTTGGTGGATATCAGTATGTATATAATAAAAAGGTAATTTCCAATGAAGAACCAATTAGAATTAACCTTGGATTCCGAGTAGATAAAGGAGAATATAAAGAAAAGAAAATTAATGGCGAAGTTAAGCAAATTCCCATCAGAAGTAATTTTGAACCGTTTAGTAAGGATAATTTCAGGATGATAAACAGTGTTGGTTCAAGGGATTTGGTTAGCGGTATTGATTATGTTAACTCTTGTGGTTGGTGTGCTCTTGCCACAAACATTAATGCACCATTATATCCACCAGCATTATGTAGTATCGCTGGACAACCAGTAACAAATATGGACTATGCATATCGTTGTATGCATAACTTAAAAATAATGCCACCTCTTCCACCAACTGTTGAATCTGCAGTTGGCATAGGTATGCATTGTTGTTCTTTAAAGATTGTTCCTGATTTAAGCAATACAAAAATAATGTATTTAGACAATGCATTTGAAGGTTGTTATTCATTAACAAATGCATCTGGTATGAAACTGCCAGAAACAACATTAACAACTACATCAATGTTCGCAAGTACTGGTGTGCAATTTCCACCAGATATGAGTGATGCTAAAAATTTATTGTCAGCACAAAGTATGTTCTTGAATTCAAAAATGTCAGCAGAAAATCTACCATCGTTATCGGAATTTGAACACTTAGTGGAAAATGGCGATAAAATAATGGATAAAACAGCATCTATAACTTCCTTTTCTCGTTCATCAAGAATCGCCACATCAAAAGCAATACAAGAAATAAATGACCATATATTAAAAGAAAATGTAGAAGGTCGTTTAAACGGTCCATTTGTATCAAAAGATGGTCGTGGTGGTGCAAAATATGACCCAGCACCAACAGAAATCAAAGATGGTGATAAATATATAAACAATGGATATGAATTTATATATAAAGAAAAATATGGTGGTTGGGATGTAAAAATATATCTTGGTGGATATGATACAATGCCTGAAGATATAGATTTTGCTCCATCTATTCCGGAAACAGTATTAGGAAAAGAAGTAAAAGCAATGAATATGACATATTATGGTTGCAAAAATATTGATAAATTCCCTGACCCACCAAAAACCGTTGAATATATGTGTGGCACATATGAAAGTAGTGGTATTTGTGGTAGTGGTGTAAAATTACCACCTAACCTCAAACAGTGCGATTCGGTATTTATGCATACAAGATTATGGGAAGCACCAGAAATTCCAAAATCAGTAGAATCAGTGAATAGTTTGTTCTCAAATTGTCATCTGCTACACAAAGCACCTGACTTATCTACATTGCCAAATTTAAAGGAAGCAAAAACTTGTTTCCATTATTGTACAGCACTTGAAGAAATATCTCCTTTTAAAGAAGGAGTTGACATCACAGATGCCTACAAACTGTGCGATAAAATTAAAGATAGCGAATGGGAAAAATTAAGTGGTGAACAAAGAGTTATGGCAAGTGGAAGTGAAATTGCAAATGATGTCCTTGGCGATGAAACTCCAATAGTTACAAGTGACAACAACGAAAGGTCACACGAAATAGACGACCATAACTTAGACGAAGATGCAAGATAATTTTTCCAAAATACTTGACAAATTCAATATTTTATGATATAATATAATTACAGTAAAGGAAGCGAACACTTCCAATACTAACTTTACCTCCTATAAAAATAAAAAGAAGTTTTACCTCCTTCTAAGAGGCGACAGTGGGCACTGTCGCCTCTATTCTTTTTGTCAAAAAAAGCAAAAAGAATTAACACCTAAAATTTAGATGCTAATTCTCAAAAATACAACAATGGTTCATGAAGTGGCAAATTTTAAGCCGGAAACGGCGAAAAATCACCATTTTCAAATCTCTGCATATCTTTTTCTTTTTATAAAAATTACACCACATCTCCATAACACATTCTTATATTATACAACAATTTTTACAGTCACCGATTTTAGTGTAAAAATAGTGAAAAAATAATGAAAAATATAAGAAAGGAGTTGTCTTATATGTTAACCCAATCGCAATTAGAATATCTATTTCAATACTTAGAGAAACCGTTTTACGGAAGTAGATTAGGTTTTGAAAATGGTATCGACTTAAACACAATGAATAAAGTTATAGAAATAAAAAACAATGCAGAAAATATGAATAATTTAGAGTGGATACACTGGTATAATGAAAACGAAAAAAACTTTCCCGTTATTTATTCTGCATTAACAACTTGCATTGTTCCTAAAAATATTGTACATAAAATTGTAGATAAATTAGATGCACTTGACCCAATAAAAGCACCATCTGCTGGTATGTCGCAAACCGACAATGCATTACTAAAACTTATTGTAGCAAATGACATAGATACTTCATATCTTGAAAAAATTTATAATGCAATGGGAATGAATTTTATTTTTGCTTTATATTTGGATAATGAATCAAGTAGTTATGCAAAACCTTATATAGATAAAATATCAAATAATACAATAAAATTTCTTGTAAATAAAACATTGGAAGATTTCTCAAAACATAGTCATTTTTCTTTATCAACTTCCAGAATATCTGCATTACTTGCAATAAAAGACGAATCATACTTAAAAACAATTTTCAAGGGAGATAAAATTGACTTTCCATTTGAATTTGATGCACGAGGGGCAGAAGAAATTAGAACAATTTTAATTAACAATAAGCATCTTTCTGATGAATTTAAAAATGAAATGTTTTCTGCAGGTTGTAACTGGTTGAAATTAAAATACTTCACACCAGAGATGGCAGAAGAAATATATCAAAGTTCAGTTGAAACATATACAGATACATATGACAAAAAGACTGGTGTCCCAAAGATTGATATGTCAAGAGAATATAATAATGCACAGTCAATGATAGATACATTATTGCATTATGATGCACTTACAGAACCGATGCAATATGATTTAGCACAGAGAATTATATCAAGAGAGAGTAGAAGGATGGACACATATGCAAATGAACTTTATGAAAAAACCAAATCAGAAAGAGTTCTTGCCACCGCAGTTTGTTTAAAAAGCAAAACAAAAGAATCGGCATATAATAATCCGAATATGCCAAAGGGTCTAATCCAAGAAAGAGTTGAAGACTTATGTAAAAAAATGAGAAACTATATTGTAAAAGATAAAAAAGAAAAAATTCCAGATGTATGGGATGACCATATATCTAACGGATTATATAAAACAGATATAGATAAAAAACATTATGATATGCTATTTTGGCATCAAAGTTTCAATACTCGTATGGCAATTGTTCTCTCAGATTATACACCAAAAGAAATAAAAGATGAGATATATGAATTTTTGACTGAGACAATAGATAAAGATAAATTACCATATGGTTATCAACCAAGAATTAAGGTATCGATGGAAATGATGAACTTTTGCGATAAGTACAAAATAGACTCAAATATTAAAGAGCAATTAAAAGATTATTTTAAGGCAATTGGACCATTTACTACATCCCACAGTTTTTACGAAAAATCAGGAATTTCTCATTATCATATGCAAAAGGCGAATTGGATTTTAGACGAATTAATAACACACGGAAACAAAAATGATGTACATTTATTGTTAAAATATTGTGAAAAAAGTGCAGGCGATTGTCTTGTGATTAATAAACAAGACACAATTCCAGACCAAGAAAAAAATATCTATAAATTTTTATATCTTTCATTAAACCAAAGAATAAAAGATAGAGAAGAAATTGAAAAGTACGAAGAAACAAAAGACCCAAAAGTATTTAAATCAATAGATTCTCTTGAATGGTATTTGCTTAATTTCAAAAAGGAAATTATTTACGATAAAACCTGTTCAGAATATTACACAGCAATTTATCAAAAAGGTGAAGAAGCATATAATTTATTAATGGAATTAGAAGCAAGAGAAAAGGAAAAAGAAAAGGAAGAAGAAGTTGAAAAATAATTTTTCAAAAACACTTGACTTTTTAACAAAAATATGGTATAATATATATAGTGAAAGGAAACAATAAACCTGACACAAAAAAGTAAATTCCTTTCTTTTACCTCCTACAAAATAGAAAGTTTACCTCCTCAGAGGCGACAGCGGGCACTGTCGCCTCTATTCTTTTATCTAAAATCAAAAAAGCAACCAAAAATGGTTGCTTTTATAAATAGCAACCGAAAACGGTTGCTATTTTTTATATATAATTAGTTTAAGAAAAAAAGAATCTAATCCTTAAAAATACAACAATTTAGCCGGTATCCGCAATTTTTGCACCCTGAGACAGCAAAATAAGCAAAAATAGAATTTCCTCATACCGTTTTTCCGTGTCTTTTTAATTTTTTTATTGTTGGCTTTACATTTTGGTTCTGATGTGGTAAAATAACAACATACCACACTACATTTTAATACGATAAATTTTTATATCCGTGAGGGAGATACTCTTGAAGAAGTAGGCACATTGTTAGCATTAATTGGTGGCAAACCTATGTCCAATCGTTTTTCTCCGATTCCCACACTATAATTTAAATCAACTCTATATAACAAATTACCATTGATGAAATGAAACAATATGAGAGAATGTCACATTTTTGTGGTATTCTCTCATTCTTTTTGTATAAAAAAGTTTTTGAAAGGTGGTGTTTCTGATTAAAAATTATTCTATTTTCTTTAAAATAATTCTTGTATTAATCATTTTTGTAACTTTAACTGGTTTTGCAATTTTTCAAACACATTCGGCAAATTTACACATAGAAGAACCTCTTGAAAAACAGGAATCTTTAGAATCAGAAACATATCAAGAACCAATTGAAAGTATAATTATATCTGATATGGTTTCGGAAACAACACCGGAAAGTGTTCCAGAATCCATCCAAATCGACTTTGACAAAGATATTTTGTTTATTGGAAATTCTCTTACGGTTGGAATGATGCAAACAACAAATTCGAACAATACATTTCTTTGTAAAACAGGAATATCTCTTGATGGATTAAAGGAAAATATTTATGAAGAAATTAAAGAAAAAGAATTTAAAGTCGCCATTATAGGAATGGGTACTAATGAACTTGGTTTTTACACAAAAGAACAATTTAAGAACTCATACAATGAACTGATTTTGCATATAAAAACCGTTAATCCTAATGCTAAAATAATTTGTATGTCAGTACCTCCAGTAACAAAATGGAAATCGGATTCTAACAGTAATTTCACGAACAAAAATGCAAAAACATATAATGGATATATTGAAGAAATTTGTAAAGAAAATAATCTTATATATTTAGATAATACGGAATTTTTTGATGAAGAACTAAAAGATGATTGGTCAGGAGATGGAATACACTTCACTGGCAAGATATATCAAAATTGGTACGAGTGGATTATTGAGAATATTAAGAAAACATAAAAAATAACAGGTAGTGCATTAAACACTACCTGTTTTATCATTTAAAGTATACAAAATCAACAACTGCTCGTTCTTCTTTTATAGCATTAAGGATATGTCCTCTATACACCATTGTAGACGACCCTCCACCATCCAAATTTACACCGAAGGTACAACCCTTACTTTTCATATATTCCGCCGTCTGATACCCCGTGAGACCAGCAGAAACACCATCTGTATATCTACCATCAGACACAAACAACCAAATGTCTCCAGCATCACCATTTGTTCCAATGAAAGTTCTTTGTGCTCTATCTCCACCGTTATTGCTTAAATTAACACCATTAACAAGATTAGGCGGTCCAAAACAAAATGTGTCTGTAACCATTTTGTTTGTCACAAGTTCATTTACGGTTTGATTTTTAAATTTTTCAGGTATCTTTCCTTCCCAACAAGTCTCAAGGATGCCAGTACATTGATTGTATATAGCAGGAAGACAAAGAGACCTATCTCCACCATTCCAAACAACACCATCTCTTATGACAGTATAATTAAGATATGGGGCAGAATAACACCCATTTATCGCAAGAATAGCATCAACCCTATTTGTAAAATGAGATGTGGTCTCATATCCGTTATTATATTTACCATTTGCACATCCTGTTTTCATCATATCATAATCATCAAACTGCAGATGTGCTGCATATACCCAAGCATTTTCGTACCATTCTTTTGTGATTGCAATGGTATATCCATCACCTTGTTCAACAATTGGATAAAGTTCTTTTTTCTCAATCATTTTTTCTTCTTTGTTTCCACAATTTTTACAAACACGAGATTGTATACCAGTTTCAAATTTTGTGGAATCTTTTTCAACCACCCATTCATTATATGTGTGACCTGTTGCTAAATATTTTTCTACATTTTCCACATATCCACAAACAAAACAAACTTTGTTATAATAACCACTTTCTTCGCAGGTTGCTGGTTCTATTTCATCTTCAAAGGTGTGACCAAGTGCTTTAATAATTTCTTCTGTCACCTCGCCACATTCACACATCGAAATATTTTTTCCATTTTCAATACAGATGGGTGGATAAATTTCATTTTGGATAAATGAATGAATGTGTGTTGTAATATTTGTGCTTTCAGTAATACTTGTGGTGTTCGATGTAATAGAATTTTCCTTCATCACATTCTCATTTGTACAGGCGGATGCACTAAAAGCAACAATAAGTGCAAAAAGTGCCAAAATAATAGGAAACACTATAAAAAACTTATTTTTCATAAAATACCTTTCTTTATTTTTTATATAAAAACTAAGTACATCGCCACAAAAGTGACGATGTACTATTCTTTTATCTTATATGACAGAGATTATTCTGCCTTCTTGAATCGCTTCTCAATATATTCTCTATCTTGTGTGAAGATAGGAATTTCCTTATCCAAAATCCACTTTGCTCTTAGATAAGCACCATCCTTGATATCGACATTAGGGTTTTGGACAATTTCCTTTACACAACAAATGCCTCGTTTAAACTCGGTTGGCATATCGTTGAAATTAATACCCTTTTGTGTAAAGAGCATTTCTTGAATGTCGCTGTTACTCTTCTTTTGCAATTCTTTGTGAGAGAAATTACACTGACCAAGCATTTGGATAGCATTACGGGTAGCATCTTGCTGTCTCCAAATAAGACAGTTAGCAACCTCTTCTTGTGGAATGTTAAAGCAACGGCAATCAAACATACCACCCTTTTCTACTGCTTTTAGAAGTTTCTTATAATAAGCAACTTCTTCATCAGTACCTCGCCAATCTTCCAGCATATCATCCCAAATGGTGTTGTAATACTCATCCACAAAACGAGCAAGTGCTCTATTAAAAGCAAATGTTGCCATAGATGCACCAATACTACACATCTTCTGCACAGAATAATCAAACCAAGCATCCGTGGTGAGTGTATCGGTATCGGTCAAAATGAGAGTAATCTCATCCGACTGAGTATAACCCAACTTACAACCCTGAATATTCTCACACAAATACTTCATTGTCTCATTCATAGCATTGTGAAAGATTTCATCATAAGGTTTTTTAAAGTTTTTCGTCAAAGAATGAAAAGCCCTCCCGTCAAAGACGTACCGTTACAGGCATTTTTCTTATTAAATAAGTTTTTGAACGATTTTCATAAAACTCTTTCATTCTATCGCCCAAGCAATCTCTTTTATTTCCCATAAGGTATATAACTCCTTTCTATTCAAAATATTCTTTAAATTGTTGTTTTATTTTTTCTTGTTCTTCAATTGATAATTTACTGAACTTCTTCCACTTATATCCAAATGCAGATTTCTGATATCCACCGCAAACGGATGTTATGCCAGACGAGTAATCGCTACCAAAATATCTACTTGCCATAAGAGCATTTTGGAATATATTGATATAACAACCAGTATTTTTATCAATTTGAATTACTGCATTTTTTGTTTTACTGTTTTTGTTAGATTTATATAACCCTTCATTAATTAAATAATATCGCACGGTTCCACATTCAATGTCTAACATTTTAGCAATTTGATAATATGAAATCCCATCAATATACATTTTACAAATAGTATCTCTAAGGTGTCTTAAATCCCTTGGAGGACTATTAATATATTCTTTATAGTCCCACTTATATCGATAATCTTCAAATGGACAATCCCCAATATAGTTTAAAAAATTTGGTATTTTATTTCTTGGTATATAGATTCTATAAACATCAGCATTTCTTTTTGGTTTAGCATCAAATTCTTTTAATTGGTTGCACAAGAACAAAACCTCTTCATATGTAAAACAGTCGGTGGATAACTGAATATATTGTACTCTTTCATGATGACATAAAGCACCATCTCCAATATACCACAACAAACAAACGGTAGGTGTCAATTTTAAATCACCTGGCAATCTCTTTTTATCACCGTACCACTTATCCTTTAATGCATTAAATGCAATATTATGTTCGCTACGTATACGATGACCAGAATATGTCTTATTGGTTCTTTTATCATAAACCGAATAAGACTCAACCTTTCTATTAATTAAAATGTTTTTCAATAAATTATATACAAATTCTACATGTTGTTTCGATTTAGATGTATATGAAAATTGACTATTTCGACCACCCTTATTTTTATGTATACAACCATCTCCAAGTAATGCACCATACAAAACTTCTTTTTCAAAATCATTAATTGTAAGTAATTGGTTTACACCTTTTATGTGTCCAACAATATTATTTTCCCTTATAAATTTTTGAACGGTTTCAACACAACACCCAAAATGTTTAGCAACATCTTTTTGTGACATTTGTTTTGT
>JAEIGA010018375.1_pt1 | contig 10646 bp, 13 predicted proteins | sample 9270691 | NCBI WGS metagenome assembly JAEIGA01 (sample SAMN17057246, study PRJNA624740) | gut metagenome | biome: biome; isolation source: fecal sample | host: Bos grunniens | place: China: Xizang | collected 2019 | reverse complement strand
AAAGTATGCCACAAAGTATGCCACGAAATGTATTAAGGCAATAAAAAAAGAGGAACTAGTTAATAGTTCCCCTAATTCTATCATTTTCTCTTTTCATTTGATTGATGATTTCTTCAGTTTCTTTTAAGACTTCATCTTTGTAGGCTTTCTGCCATTTCTCAAACTCGGCTTTCATCTCATCTTTAGCCTGTTCTTTTACTGCCTCAACACCTAACTCACGAACTGGGTTTTTATCAAACCAGATTTCAAAGTCCTCTAAAATATCAATTCTATTGGTTAAAGGTAGTAAGTAGTTATCACTAAATACTCGCTTGGCAGTATATACACCCATAGCGAATGATCCTACCATCATGAACACTCTTATGATGTATTCAATAAGTAAAACTATCCAGCCATTTGCTTGAGCTAATAGTTCATTGGCTTGTGGTTGTAGTGCAAATACTGTAAGTATAATACCCATCATGACAGTTTGTGCAGCTTTCAAAGTTCCCTTTTTAGAAATGTCCTTTGGCGCTTCATTTAAGACTTTATATTTGTCATCACGATTACGCTTGACATCTAGGTAGTAAGTGAATACTGCTGCGCTTATTCTTGGATATTTACAATGTATATATTCATAGTTTTTGTCTATAAAATCGCCCTCTAGCATTTCCTCAATTCTTCTGCGCTTGATATAGTAGCGCCTAGAGAAGAAACCACCAAACCAACCAGAGAACTCATACTCTTTGCCTTTGCCTGTTTCTTTGGCTCTAAAGTAATCTTGTAGCCATGAATCACGCTCATGTTTCTGGATTCTCATAAGTCTAGCATTTAGCTTTGTTCTTATGTATTCTTTCTTAATGCTTGGGTTTAAAGTCTTATCAACATAGTTAGCGAAATCATCTTTATGTTGGTTTTTAAATGGCAAGTGTTTTCTGTATTGTCCGTATAACTCATCATATCTTGCATCTTTTAGCTCTAGTTTTTGCATCTTTAGTAAGATACCAATAAGCAAACTACAAGTATATAATACCGACTTAATCATTACACTTTGCCAGAACTCAATAGTTGTAACGGCTTGAGGATTGAATGTCATGTGCACCCAATCCCACATATTGCCTACTATTGTCATTATAAGAAGTAAAAATACTTCTAATGTTGTATATAGTGCAGTTTTCCTGCTTTTAACTTTTTGTTCCATAAGGTCAACCCCTTATTACTTTTGAGATAGTAAATCAACACGCTTGTTGACTTCGATTTTTTCTTTTGCCTTTTCTCTTAAATCTCTTTCTCTATCTAAATACATGATGCAAGTATAATCTATTGCGATGCCTATTGTATAAGATAGTAGCACCCACCATAGTGTGTTATAAGCCAAGTCAAAGTTTGCTTTAAATAGCTTCATGACTATTAGTGCAAACACAGGTATACACATAGCTTTAATGCCTAAAATAGAGTATTTAAGCACTTGTTCTTTGTGTGTAACCTCTGGCAATTTATTTATAACTTTGCCTAGAGTTCTTATGCCAACAACAAATACGAATATTGCAAGTACTAAACCCCATCCAGTAAGTTTATAGCGTGATGTGTATTTAAAAATATCGTATCTAAAAGCCACAATTATAACAGGAACTACTATTGTAGCTATTAAATAAAGAGATGTAAAAATAAGCCTATACAAGCGTAATTGATGAGGTGTCCATTGGTCTATGTTCTTGAAAAACATAAGTAGCACCTCCTATTACTTATCTAGCTCAATGTTAATATCATCTAGATGTTTTCTCATTTGTTCTACTGATTCTTTAGCGTTTATGCGCTTTTCACTATTTTGGCGCTTTAATTCATCAACGATTGCTTGGTTGATTGATTCTAATTCTTTTGTAAAGCCATCAGTTAGTTCTTGCATTTGCTTTTTATGTTCTTCGCTCATTTTAGCTTCAAGTTCTTGATAAAACTTTTCATTCTTAATTTGTTGTGTTTTGCCTAAAACAAGTTTAATTGCAAGTCCTAGTATAACAAGTAGGTTAGCACTTAAATAAGCGATTATACCTGCTGCATAGCCTTTAATAGCTGACATATCTAGGTTTTTAACCCAATCGATAAACTTTTCAGTTGCAGGTTGTGTAGCTTGTGCTGTTTCTTCTTCTGCTGCAAATACGCTAAAGCCTAGTGTAAGGCTTAATGTTAAAACAAATGTAAAAATTGATACTAAAATAAATAATTTCCAAACTCTTTTATTATTCTTCATCGTTGTTATCCTCCATGATGTCCTCTAGTGCTTCAATGCCTAGATTATTAATTTCAGTTTGCGCTACTAATATGTGTAATAAATCAGTAACTTTCTTAAATGCTTTTTTAGTTTTAAGTTTATAATCTTCAAACTCTTTTTGAGTTGTTTTGTTCTTTTCTAAATCTTCTAATACATCGCCTAGCTTTTGGTCTAGACCATTTATGTTGACTATTATTTCATTTGGATGTACCCATTTTCTTTGTTGTGTTGCAGGGTCAACCAATATTGAAACATAGCCTTTTTTGTTATAAGGATTTCTCATGTTCCCTCCTATTTCTTTTTAATTAAAAAGGGGAGTATTTCATCCCCTATTTGTTGTGTGTTTTAAGCAGGTATATACCATATTACTACGCTATCGCCAACTTGGTTAGCATTACTATTTCTAACGGCTATAGTATTGTTTGGTGTCAGAATTACAGAAAAGCTAGATAGCGCATCTGCTGAATAATATTTATACCCCGTTGCTTGTGGTGTTAACCTATAAAACGTTATTATCGCTTTAGCACTAACACCTAAATTAACATAAGTGTTTGTATCGCCACTTGTGAATGTGTAAGTAATTTGTTTATACAACAATTTATCGTTTATCATACCCTAATTATAGGGCTATATCTCTCTATAATATGTTTGTGCCGTAAATTGCTATAGGAACGCAAACACTATTATCAAGTGTACTATCGCTATAACCATCGCCAAAAAACATTACCAAACTACTTAACGAGTTCATTAAGGTAGCGTTTCTTCTAACGTTTTGAATGCCTAGCATAACACCAACACCAGTACCAATTTGTCTAATTGTAACTTTTTGATAATAAGTAGCGTTTCCATTTCTAAAAGCAAATATCAATGCTTTGTATGGTGTTATATCGCCTAAAGAAAACCTATTATTAAATCCAGTTGATGTATAATCACTGTCAGGGCTACTATTTTCCCATAACAAAGTCGGCTCTAACAATTTTGGATTGATTGTCATTTCATATTATAGTATTAACTTGTGTGTGTGGTTATAGGATTTTATAAACACTGTAAACATTAGCGTTTCCAAAGCTTACTATTGTTGAGTTTTCATAATACTCATATCTAGCACCTTTGTAGTTAATTCCATCTTGTACATAAGACACTGCATAAAGTTTTATGTATTTACCACTGCCTGTACTAATTGGTATCATTGTTGAGCCACCACCATCGTTACCTGAAACATAAAGGTTAACGGCAGTTGCTCTTAAAGTACCATTTATTTCTTTGCCTACACCAAACACATATAACCCATCTTCTAAATCTAAAGAAAAATCTTGTGTTGCGCCTGTATTCCAAACAAGTGTTCTTTTCAGCAAAGCATTAGTGTTTAATCTAGCCATTACCACACACCCCCTACTTCAAGAGGATTAGCAAGTAAATACTTTTCCTCCTTTTTCGGTATTGTAAGAGATATTAGTTGCCCCAATACCTCCTTTGCATATATATATATATATATTAGTCTTGTTTCTCATTTCGTTTCCCCTTTCCTATACGAATACTCGTGCCCAATATGCAGTATCTTGCGTTGTGTCTGGAGTATTGCCTGTGTTGTTATCTACAAGCGAGATAAATAAGCGATGGTTATAAATAGTTATATCGTTTGCATGATAGTTATAGTTTGATTGATACAAACAGTTAAACCATAATTCATTTAAACTATCGCCAACATCTAAAGTTGAACTAAAAGTACTTACATATAATTCACTACATGTTATTTCACTTGCTACATATACAGAACCAAAGTAGCCAAATGCATTATTTGCATAAATGTGGCAGTTATTATCAAAGTAAACAGCTTCATCGAAATAATAGCCAGTATTTGATACATGTTTAACTGCTTTAAAGTTACCATTTGAAGTTGGATTGCCAAGTGTTAAGTTTGTGCTAGTATATTCTCTTAAAACTGTTACATCATTGACAGTTTGGTATATTTGAACTTTTGTAACACTGCCTCCAGAAGTACTTACTAAAACTGTTGCTGGTACATCATTGACAAATAATGGAAGTGTAGCACCTTTAACCATTACTGTCCTAGCGCCACCAGTTGATAGGTCTAAATCACTTAAAAGTTCATCAACAGACAAATTAGTATCAAAAGTTTGACTAACAATAGGAATACCGATTAAATCGGTATATTTACCAGTTTTTGAAATCCTGTGTAAGTTAATTGTGCCACTACCATCTAAATCTTCGCCAGTGCTTGTAGTTTGTGAAGTTGTGTTGCTAGTCTTTAATTTCTTTACAGATGTTAAAGCGCCTAAACTTGCTGCTGTAATAGTTACTGCACCAGTTGAACCATTTACACTTGTTACCTCATCAGTATTATCAACTTTCGCCCAACTACCACCTAAACTTATTAGCCAGTCGCCTGTCTTTAAGCCTAGACTTGCAAATGATCCATTTGAAAGCATTACATAGAATATAGAAGCATTAGCGCCATAACCTGTAATTGCTGTATTATCGTTTGTAAGTTGGATATTGTCTTGTGAAGTTCCAAGTCTTGATTTTGCAGCAGGTGTAAGTAAAGCGTAACCCTCGCCTGTAACAACACCACCAAATAATAATTGACCTAGTACTGCATCTGGTATATATGATGTATTGATTTTACCATTTGATATTAAGTCATCAGTACCATTTGTCTTTTTAGCTAGTTTGTCATCATCAATATCTGCTATATCATCTTCAATACCATTTAAAGCACTACCTAGACTTTCTTGTCTATCGTTTAATATAACATCACTGCTATCGACATATAAAGTTTTACTATGCTCTGCCATGTCAATATCGGCATTTGGTTCAAATACTCCTGCGCCATCATATCCAGCTTGGTTAATAGCAGTTAGTTGCCCACTTGATGCAAACTTATGTGCTGCGTTAGTATCATCTACTAAATCAGCATTTAGTTTATGGCTTGAATCAATAGCATTTTGTTTAGCGTTCCAAGTTGTTTTATCTTGTTCAGTTACAAACTTATTTGTGTGTCCTGCATCATCAACTAAATCACTTGATAGCTTATGTGAGCCATCAATTTTAGATTGATAGTTTGCTAAATCATCTTCATTAACTACATAATAAACTTTAGTTCCAATTAATACCTTTTTAAGTTGCCCATCAGTTACTGCTTCTTCTGGGTTTCCCTCAATTAATGTAACATTTTGCAAAGCCTCTTGAAGTTGTGCAATTTGAGCTTCCATGTTAGTTAATACTTCGTCAGCTTCGGTTTCATCTACTGATATGAAGTATGAGCCATCATAAGCGTGTGCTTCATTAACATTAAAGTTTACTGCACCCAAGCATTTACGCTTTCCATCAGTAGTGCATAACCAGATATAAAGGTTTGTAAGTCCTTTAACAAACTTAAAGCCATTTTCTGGTGTCATTGTAAACTTCCATGTTGTTGAATCTGGATTGACTGTGTATTCAGTTCCCTCATTGACATTGGCAGTTTCTTGAATATCTGGATCACTTAAAAATGGTCCAATTATTCTGCCATTTGGAAGTTTAGCACTAACAAGCACATAATGAGTAGTGTGAATATCTGCATTAGCTATTACTTCAAGCGTTGTTGTTAAGTCGCCCATATATACAGAGCTACCATCTTCTACTTTAGTTATGGCTTGTTTATTATAATCAAAATAAACTTTCATTTTTCTACCTCCTATTCTATATCAATAGTGAAAGTTAGTTTTTCTCTTTGGTCTTTATAGATAACTTTATCATTTAAAGAAAAAACACCAAAGTTTACAAATGATACATCACTTACGCTTGGCAGCTTTTCACTTTGTGATTTGGTTAAGTTATCTATATAACCGACTGTTAAGTCAAAATCTTCTATTTCGTTGTTGTTATCGCAATATGGCACATACTCTGGTGTGATATAATCTTTGTCATTATATTCATACTTGTTAAGCGCTGCACCCCAAGCATATTGATCCATAGCCTCACAATATAAAATACGCTTATTGTCTTGGCGCATCATGATGGCTCTTGTAAGGATTTCCTTACTACCAAAAAAGAAATGGAAGTATAGCCTATCTCTTTTTTCATCAAGTATGCTTTTATCGTGAGATGTAAGACTTGCTGTAAGATATATAGGTCTTTCTATAATCTCATCAGTTGCGAAATTAGTTGCCCTATATTGTGTTGCTACCCCTATTGCCTCTGCAACTTTAGAATAGCTTTTAAACAAGTTCATAGTCATTATTAAATGGTTTGAATAATACCTTATTGAATAACTCAACAAATACATGTTATCTATTTTATTTGTTAGGTTAGGAATATTAGATGATGATAAACCTGTAATATCATACTCGATAGTTCTTTCTGGTTTACCTAGCATATCATTTACTGTTGCCATACTAGGCACTAACTTATCAAAGTCGATAAGTGATGCACTTATGTTATAGCTCCTTGTAAATGGTTTATAACTACTCTCGTTTGATGGTGTATCAGTTTTAGCATCTATCATTTTAGGATTAATAATTGCTGCATAAGTTACATCAAACATTGCACCAGTAAAATGATTAAGTGTATCTTCTTCATAGCTATAATATGGTCCAAGTGTTCCTAGATTGCCTATTTGGTTTTCTGGATCATTTACATCACCAATATAATAGTTTTGATTTGAAAATGAAGCTAGACCTGCAACACGCCTTTCAGTATAAGGCTTTGAGTTCCACTCGGTTGTTGCTTCTGTAAGTAGTGGTCCCTGTTTTGAACCTGTAAGATGTGAGAATATGTTATCCCATAATGAATCATCAATAATCTTATATAAGCCACCTATTACATTATCGCCTTTAGTATAGTAGCAATATGCAGGTTGTATCTTTGTTGATTCAGCTTCATATTGTGTTTTTTCAAGCACTTTACTAGTTAAATCTAACTTTGTCATGACATAAGGTCTTGTTGATGTTCCCATGAAATCACTAACTACACATAATAAGCTATCAGTTATTGTATGCCCCTCGCCATCTACATAAGTATATGTATTAGTAACAAATGGTTGGAAAGTAACTACTGTATTTATTAAGTCATCATAATTGATAAAGTACATACTGCAATAATCATGCAACTTTTGAATAAATGTTGCTTTTGTTTCTGCATTTGGTATCTCATTTATAAATGTGTATAAATGAAGTGGCGTTGCTAAAACTGTTGCATCATAACTCCAAGTATTATTTGTTAGTGTTGGATTAAATCTTGAGCCAAAGAAATCTTGACCTGCAAGTCTTGTGATAGTAAACCTATATAGATTACCACTTGCCTTTAAAGATGTAATATAATCGATTTTAGCGCTTGTTTTGAGCTTTAGGGTATCATTACCACTAAAGTCATATCTAACGCCTATATCAGTAATTAAAGACATATCTTTATCGGTATGTAGGTGTGTTCTATCGGTTACGTTTTGAGCTTCGGTTTCTAAATATTTACAATAATCAGTTTGGTTTTGGTTGTAGGTATCTTGTGTAAGTCTTGAACTATCCAAAGTAAATGTAGTATTATTCCCTAAATTATAAGCCTCAAATGTTATGTGCATTACACCACTAACATATTGCATGCTAGTTACTCTAGGTCTGCCATTTATACGTTTGAATATTTCAGTTAAAACACCATATAAAGTTGTACCTGCACCAAACGTATAGTCATTTTCAGCACCACTTAAAACATTTAATGCTATTCTATTTGGATTCTCTTGTGTTGGATATGGTGTGTTATGGTCGAAAGTTAAAACAATGTTATACTTATCGTTCATAAGCGTTACTAATTGTTGCACCTTATTATAATCATCATTAGTACTACCATGCGCTCTTACACTTGTAAAAGCCTTACTACCTACTATAAAACACTCTAAAATTGATGTTAGCTCGGTTATTGCAACATTATGCATATATAAGCCATTAACTGTTTGATAGCGTGTTACTTCGCTTTGAATAAGGCAGTCAACACCTTTGATGTTTGCCAAAGTGTATGGTGGTATGTTAGTTGCTCTATCGCATGCAAGTTTAATGCTACCACTTGCGAAAGCCTCATCACACCTAGCGCCTAGCTCAAGTGTATTAAATATTGCTTGGTTTTCGTAGTTGGTTGTAGTGCCATTTTGCCAATAAATCTTAAAATTGCTCATCGCCTATAACCTCCTAAATCCCCATTTCTTGCTTTAGCTTGATAGCTGCGTTTTTCTTCTGCTCTACGTTCCCACATATAATCTGCGAAATTAAAGGCTGCATCAGTTGCGATTACTGCTGCCCCCATCCAAAAGTTAGCACTTAATGTCGCAGTATAGCCAACGCCTTTAGTTATATTATTTATTCTTGTTTGTGCTTGTCTTGATCCAGTCCATTTGCCAATATTTGATGATGCATAGCTTACGCTTCTTGCTGCAACAAAAACACCGACTGATACAAGCGCACTTGTTCTCTTATTTTGGATTGCTTGTTCAGTATTAAGTGATGTTTGATTACCACTTAAGTTGTTTTCAAGTATTTGCTCTTTCGAGCCTCTTTCATCTCTTAATATTACTCTAATAGGCTCTGCCATAAAGCACCTCCTATTTATTTACGAATGTTATTTGTAGTGTGAAGATATCGCCTGTTATACATTTTTCATTTATAGATGCAAGTTGCATACTGTATGTAGCTGTAAAAATACCATCACTATATTTAATAGTGTAAGTATCACTAGCAAACTGATTTGTTAAAATAGAACCTAGCATCGCATCATCTGCACTAGGCACTAATTCAACAACAAACTGATATTGGATGTTGTTTACTTTATTTGTAGCTACTGGATCATCAATGCCATTTACATAACTATCGAATTGCTTTTTAAAGTCATAGATAGTATTTAAAATGCCCTTTAATGGTACAAAGACATTGCTATCGTTCTTTATCTCAAAGATTCTATTTGATGATGTAAAAATAGATGTATAAACTTGTGTTTGGAAGTATAAGTCAGTTATAACCCAATCTCTACCATTGATTCTTTCAATAGCTGCATCACTTCTGCCACCCATAAGTATTTTATATACTTGTGTATTGCTTAAGTTATCAGTTGTGTTATTAAGGCTATCTCTTATTTCCTCTATCTTTTCAAGCGCATGATTAAATGTCTTTTTATCATTTACAATCGCAAATGAAATATGCATTGTATCAATCTTGATAGTTTGGTCGCCTATAATTCTATCTTGTCCAGAATCTACCCTTAAAACACCATAGATGCCATCGGCTAGGCTTTCGGTCAATACTTCTGCCCAGTTAAAGTTTTCATTGTTGTTATAATCTAAAACAAACTCTGGTCCTAAAGCATCACTAAACGTTTCAATTAATTTATCGTATATCAACATCTATATCATCTTCACTTTCTACGTTAAAATTAAATCGGTTAGCCTTTAGCCAACCATCTACTGCATTATTTACCCAATGATAGTTTGGGTTTGGGTATTCTCTACCCCATATATTTAATGTTTTGGCAAAGTTTGTGATTGCTGCATATTCAACAGTTGCACACTTGCCATTGATTTCTTTTCCTTGATTGTTACCTATTGTTATGATGTACTCACTTTCAGTTCCCTGCACCCTAGAAATTGACATCTTAAGTGCGCCAGTATCAACAGGACAAGCGCTTCTTAATCTCATTGCTAAATCAAGTGCTAGTTCATATTTCATAACTACTCTAAACCTACAACAGTTTCGCCTGTAAAGTCTTTTAGATTGGCTTTGAATCTTCCTTGATTAGCATTGTCATATCTAGTTGTAATTGTAGTTACTTTGAGCTTCTCGCCCTTTATAACTAAAATGTCATTCATTGATACATCATAATAGGCATTAAGTTTAATTGACTTGGTTAGCTTAAACATCATTAAACCATTCGCAAGTTCTAATCTTCTTGTGTAATCATCGTTCATTAGTTCAAACTTAAAGCGTGCTTGCTTGGTTTCGTTATAACCCCAGTTTTTATCCTTTGAACGATTTTCTATGTTTGTTCTACCCATAGGCTACTACCCCTTAATTACTAAACCCCACAAAGCCTTTACTGCCTTTGGTGCGTATTCATGTCTATCTGGGTTAACCTCGCCACTTGCTTCTATTGAGCCATTATCATAGATATATACTGCTTGCTCAATTAAAGCCTTAATTAGGGCATCCTTATATCTTGCAGCATCTAGGTCGCTTTCTACATCCTGTGTCATATCTTCAAAGAATAGTTCAGTCCACTTGTTGCCTCTATATTCTCTTACAAGCTCATAGATGGTATTAAAAGTGTCTTGGAAGTAGTCCTCTATTGCTTCTTGTTGGTTTTGAAAGTGTGAGCCATCTAATACGCTTGTATCTGTAAAGTCATAGCCTTTAGATTGCATTTT
>JAEIGA010018374.1_pt1 | contig 10647 bp, 11 predicted proteins | sample 9270691 | NCBI WGS metagenome assembly JAEIGA01 (sample SAMN17057246, study PRJNA624740) | gut metagenome | biome: biome; isolation source: fecal sample | host: Bos grunniens | place: China: Xizang | collected 2019 | reverse complement strand
CGGTGAGGATGAGGTGTGAGAGGTCGAGCGAAACGGGCATATAGTTCTCGGTCTCGTTTGTTGCGTAACCGAACATCATACCCTGGTCTCCGGCACCCTGTGACATTGGGTCCTCACGCTCAACGCCGCGATTGATGTCGGCGCTCTGCTCGTGGATTGCCGAGAAGATACCGCATGAATTGCCGTCGAACATATACTCGCTCTTTGTATAGCCGATTTTGTTGATTACACCGCGTGCAATGTCCTGCAAGTCAACGTATGCCGATGACTTTACCTCGCCGGCAATTACAACCTGGCCTGTTGTCACGAGTGTTTCGCAAGCGACCTTTGACTGTGGGTCGAATGCAATGAGCTGGTCAAGGACGGCGTCCGAAATCTGGTCGGCAACCTTGTCTGGGTGTCCTTCTGAAACTGATTCTGATGTGAATAAATATCCCATGGTAGTCTGATTTTTGCCCCGGTTGTACCAAAAGTATTGTGTCGCTCAGGGCGTGGTTAATATTTGCTTGTTGATAGTTGCAAGCCTTTAAAGAACCGTTTGTGGGATATTGAATGCTGGCGGGAGTGCCTTACAAATGCCCTCTGATGGGGCTTTTAGCATTTTTTATCGTGGTTGCAAGCAGTCAAATCTCTCCACATGGCCTTTGTCAGGCTCTTTTCTTTTGCAAAGGTAATGTTTTTTTGTCTATTTGCCCCAATTTGAGGGGCTTTTTTCGCTAAAGTAATCTTTTTTAACCTTTTTGCGCCTCTTGCTCTCTTAGTTCTATAATCAGTTGCATTATGCTCTTGCCAATAGTTGGGTGTACAAGGTGGGGCGCAATCTCCTCCAACGGCTCAAGGACAAAATCGCGAAGGTGCATGAGAGGGTGGGGGATTGTGAGGCGCTCTGTCTCAATGGTTTCGTTGCCAAAGAGAAGAATGTCGATGTCGATTATGCGGTCGTGGTATGTGCCACCGGTGGATTTTGCTGTGCGTCCCATTTCGCGCTCTATGCTTTCTGTGGTGTCGAGCAGCTGCAGTGGCTCCATTTCTGTTTCAAATGCGACAACGCAGTTGAGGAATGCGTTGTCGCTGTAGAACCCCCAGGGTGCCGTTTCAATGAATGATGAGAGTGCCGTGTAATGACCGAGCGCGAGCGATAGGGCTTCTATCGCTCGCGTAAGGTTCTCTTTTCTGTTATCTATGTTTGTTCCTAAACCGAGGTATACCGTTGCCATTGTGTAAATTAGTCAATGATGAGCATTGCATCGCCGTAGAGGCCAAAGCGGTAGCCCTCCTCGAGTGCGACGTTGTATGCATTCATCACGTTGTCATATCCGCCGAATGCTGTTGTGAGCATGAGCATTGTAGAGTATGGCGCATAGAAATTTGCAATCATGCAGTTTGCAACCTGGAAGTTATACTCGGGGAAGATGAACTTGCTTGTCCAGCCATCATACTCCTTGAGCATACCGCCGGTAAGGGCTGCTGTCTCAAGTACGCGCTGCACCGATGTGCCTATTGCACATATTCTGCGGTTCTCGACCTTTGCTTTGTTTATGGTCTGCACTGCGTCTGTGTCAACGCTGATGAGATCGCTGTCCATCTTGTGCTTTGTGAGATCCTCCACGTCAATCTCGCGAAAACTGCCCAGACCGGTGTGCATTGTGACGAACGCAGTATCAATACCCTTGATTTCCATGCGCTTCATGAGTTCTCGGGTGAAGTGCAGGCCTGCGAACGATGCGGTTACCGAACCCTCTTTCTTTGCAAAATATGTCTGGAAATTCTGCAGGTCTTCGGGCTCTTCCTTGCGCAGGCGCTTGAAATCGTCGGGAAGCGGAGCCACGCCAAGAGCATAGAGTGCCTTCTTGAACTCGTCGTGTGGGCCATCGTAGAGGAAACGCAGTGTGCGGCCTCGTGATGTGGTGTTGTCTATTACCTCGGCTACCATTGAGTTGTCCTCACCAAAGTATAGTTTGTTGCCGATGCGTATTTTGCGGGCCGGATCGACAAGGACGTCCCACAAACGGAACTCCTCGTTGAGCTCGCGCAACAGGAATACTTCAATCTGTGCGTTTGTCTTCTCCTTGTTGCCATACAGGCGGGCGGGGAAAACCTTGCTGTCGTTCATCACAAAGACATCCTTCTCGTCAAAGTAGTGGATGACATCCTTGAAGATGCGGTGCTCAATCTCACCGGTCTTCTTATGCAGGACAAGCAGACGCGACTCGTCGCGGCAGGCTGCGGGGTAGAGCGCAATGCGGTCCTCGGGTAACTTGTATTTGAACTGTGACAGTTTCATGTGCTGTCCGCTTATACTAAAATGTTCGTCGGTAATTGGATTCATATTCATTGTTTTTCAAGCCATTCTTGGAATTCTTCCGGTGTTACACAATTTTCAATTTTATACTCTCCGATGCGTGTGCGTACAAGGTCGGTGAGGTAGCCTCCGCTCTCAAGGGCTGCGCCTATGTCGCGTGCCAATGAGCGAATGTAGGTGCCTTTGCCACATACTACACGTATTCTTATCTTTGGCAGTTCGCACTGCAGCAGTTCTATTGAGTCAATGCGAATCTGCTTGGGCTCCAACTGCATGTCGCTACCGCCACGTGCCAGGTCATAGGCACGTTTGCCATTGACCTTGCAGGCCGAAAAGAGTGGGGGGCGCTGGACAATATCGCCAACAAACTGCTTGAGTGTCTCCTCGACCATCTCCCTTGTGATGTGCTCATAGGGGTATGTAGCATCCACCGGGTGCTCCATGTCGAACGACGGGGTGGTTGCACCAAGCATTATCTCGGCTTCGTACTCCTTGGTGTGGCCCTGCAGTTCCTCAATCCTCTTAGTTGCCTTTCCTGTACATAGTAACAAGACGCCTGACGCCAATGGGTCGAGTGTGCCCGCGTGTCCGACCTTGAATCTCTTTATCCCGTACTTACGGCTCAAGTGGTAGCGTATCTTGTTCACTATCTGGAACGATGTCCAGGTATAGGGCTTGTTTATAGGTATTATTTCTCCTGCAACAAAATCCATTATATGATAGTCAGGTTATGTCCGGTCAATAGCATAATGAGGATGGCGCCTCCAACGATGATGCGGTACCATCCGAATGCCTTGAAACCGTACTTTGTTACAAAATTTATAAAAAACTTTATTGCCAGCATTGCAACAACGAATGCCACAACGTTACCGACAATGAGTGTGTCAAGGTTCTCCTTGAGTATCAGCACACCATTCTCCTCTGTGAATATCTTGAGCATCTTGAACAGTGTTGCTGCAAGCATGGTTGGCACTGCAAGGAAGAACGAGAATTCGGCTGCGGCCTTTCGTGTCAACTTCTGTGCCATACCACCCACAATGGTTGCCATTGAGCGTGATACGCCCGGAATCATTGAGATGCACTGGAAGAGTCCGATGTTGAAGGCGCGCTTCTCGGTGAGTCTTGTGTCTTTGCTGCCTTTGTTGAAAATCTTGTCCGAGAATAGCATGAACACTCCACCGAGGATGAGTGTTACTGCCACAACCTCCACGCTCTCAAGCATTGCATCTATTGCATCGCTGAATAGCACGCCAAAGACGGCTGCCGGGATGAATGCCACGAACAGTTTCCAATAGAAATCGTACTTGTGAAGGAAACGTCTGAACGCTCCCGCTCCTTCGGGTGCCGGGGTGTGGTTGAGTTTGAAAAAGCGTTTCCAGTAGAGAACCACTACCGAGAGTATTGCTCCAAACTGTATTATAAAGGTAAAGGCCTTTACAAAAGGAGTGCTTTCAACGCCCAGGATATTCTGGGTTATTATCATATGTCCGGTTGATGATACCGGCAGGAACTCGGTCAAGCCCTCTACGATGGCGATGATTATGGTGTCGAGTATGCTCATGTTGAGTGTTTATTTGTTTTTGTCATTCTTGCTCTTTGCCTTGTACATAATTGCTATGATGACAAAGATGAAGCCCGAGAAGCAGATGGCCGGTGCAAGTTTTATTCTGCGGAAACTGAAGATGTCCGGTTCAAAATGTGTCTCGGTAGATCCGGGGCCAATCATCAGTGCAAATCCCAAAACAATGGCTGCTACACCTATTGCAAGCAGTATGTAGTTCCATTTTCCGAAAGCAAAATTTGGTTTATCCATAATGTCTGTTGTTATCAAATGAAATAGAGGTCATTGTTGCGCATGCGCAGGAATCGGTTAACCGAGAGAAAGGCACACAGTGTACAAATTGTTATGCCGAAAGCCACGACTCCGGCTCCCACGATTGCAAGTTCTTTCACCGGTAGCAACTGTGCAATTTCGGGAGAGCGCATTTGCAGCAGGTACAATGCTGCGCCCAGTATGGCATTTGCAATGATACCGGCAACAAGGCCTATCCACATATTGTGAAGAAGGAACGGGCGCCTGATGAAACTCCATGTTGCTCCAACGAGTTTCATTGTGTGCAGCAAAAAGCGCTTTGAATATATTGACAGCCTTACAAGGTTGCTTATCAATGACCACGATATGACGGTGAGTAGCACAAGTAGGGTCAGCAGCAGCAATGCCACTTTGTGTATGTTGCGGTTGACGGAGTCTACGTGTCCTTTGTGGTATATCACTTCGGCTACAATACTGTTTTTCAGTAGTCCCTTCTCTATTTCGGCCATCTTTTCTACATTGGAGAACCCTTTTTTGAGGCTTATCTCTATTTCGGCCTCGTAGGGGTTCTCGCCCAAAAGTTCCATCGGATCGGCACCGAGGCTCTCCTTTGCCTCGTTGAGGGCATCCTCCTTTGAGATGTACTTGCTATCGAGCACGTACTCCTTTTTGTCAATACCGCTTTTAAGTCTTAGTATAGCAGTCTCCTCGGCCTTGCTGTCAATGACAACGGTTATCTTGAGGTTCTCCTTGATTCTCTTTGATACCGCCTGTCCGCTCACCAGCAGTATGCCCATAATGCCCAATAGCAGCAACACAAGTGTTGTGCTGATGTAGACACTCAGGGTCTGTATGTTTACAATAGGCTTCTTCATCTCTTTTTCCTGAATACATATATAATGGAACTGCTTGCACTGCGGTTGCGGCATTGTGCAATCCATCCCTTAAAACCATTCCAAAACCCCTTTATGGTATGCAGGCGGGCTCCCATATTCTGTTCGCTTAGCATTGATATGTAGAACCCGTCAAAGGGCATTGGGTATTGCCTGTTGAGCAGGAAACCGTGCTTCTCACCCCAACACACTATGGTGCTCGGCGTAAAATGCCACAAGTGGCGCGGTACGTCGTATGCTGCCCAGTGCTGTTTGTACTTCTGTGCATCGTATGAAACGCAATTGGGTACTGCAATCACAGCAACTCCATTATCGTCAAGAATGCGGTGCAGTTCGCTCCACATCTTGTCAAGGTCCTGTATGTGTTCCATAACATGCCACATGGTAACCACGTCCATGCTCTTGTCACCAATCTGCGCCATCTGCTCGATGCTGTGCATCTTGAACCCGAACTCCTTCAGTGCCAGTCCGCGTGCCTTGTCGCTCTTTTCAATGGCGGTGACACTCCATCCCTTGCGGGCCATCACGCGGGCGAAATGCCCTGTTCCGGCACCATAGTCAAGGAGTTTGCCGCTTTTTAGTGATGCAAGCCGCTCTACCATACGGGCTTTGCGCTTGAGCATTATTTTCCGTACCAACTGGTATATGCGGTTTATGATGCCCTTGCTTGTGTTGCTGTGGGATATGTATGCCGGTGACTCGTAATATCTGCCAATCTCCTTTTCATCGGGGAATTTGTGGGTGAAGACAAATCCGCAATTTTCGCACTCGTGGATGTCGAACTGTTCGCCGGTGGCAAAATTGTCAATGCAGGCAAAGCGCTTTTTTATAGCTTTGCTTTTACATAACGGACATTTGTCATAACTTATTACGGTCATTCTTCCCTTTTTACGTTTCGCCGGAGTACACTCCTCCGTAATTTGTTACAAAAATATACCATTTGTGGCAAAATTGTTCTTGTTTTTTGAACTTTTCCCTTAAAAAAATGATTTAATCACATTTTTTAACATTTTGGGTCTCTGTTTTTTAGTAATTTCGCACTCCGAAACCGAAAAACAGATAAAAGACGTTGAAGATGGAAAAGTTGTATCGTTCAGAAGACAGGAAGATTGCCGGTGTATGTGCCGGTTTGGCAAAGCACTTTGGTTGGGATGTTAGAATGTTGCGTATGGTTTGGTTTGTGCTCGCAATTGTGCTTGTGGGTTCTCCCATTCTCTTTTATGCAATATTGTGGTTTTTGATGCCTGATAATAATCAGGAGAGTTATGCCGACCGCATGCAGAAACGCCTGAATAAGAAGTAAAGATGCCTGGGATTAAAGCAACAGAGGAAACGCAATCGCGTTTCCTCTGTTGCTTTAATCTACTATTTCTCCAAGTAGTGTTGCTGCGGTGGAACCGGTTATTCTCACCTTTACAAAATCGCCTATCTTGTATCCTTTCCTGTCGAACACAGCTGTGCGGTTCTGCTCTGTTCGGCCGTAGAACTGCTCCTTTGAACGTTTTGATGTGCCCTCGATGAGAACTTCATACGTGTGCCCTATGCAACTTCGGTTGTTGTTTGCCGAACACTCCTGCTGAAGGGCAATAATCTCGTTCAGGCGGCGCACCTTCTCGCTCTCTTCGATGTCGTCCTTCATGTGACGACTGGCAAATGTGCCGGGGCGTTCTGAGTATTTGAACATGAATGCTGCATCGTATGAGCAATACCTCATTAACGATAAGGTCTCCTGATGGTCCTCCTCTGTTTCTCCACAGAAACCGGCGATAATGTCGGTCGACAGGCCGCAGTCGGGGACTATGCGGCGTATTGCCTCAATGCGGTCAAGGTACCACTCGCGTGTGTACTTGCGGTTCATAGCCTTGAGCATTGTGTTGCTGCCGCTCTGCACAGGCAAGTGTATGCTCTTGCATACGTTGGGTTCTTCGGCTATCACGTGCAAGGTGTCATCGCTCATATCCTTGGGATGCGAGGTGGTGAAACGTATGCGTGTCTGCGGCGCGTGCTGTGCAACGCGGCGTAGCAGTTGAGGGAAGGTTACTTCCTCGCCGTTTTCTCCGATGAAATGGTAGGAATTTACATTCTGTCCTAAAAGAATAATCTCCTTGAACCCCTTTGCTATAAGGTCGTCGACCTCATTTATGATGCTCTGTATGTCGCGGCTTCTTTCTCGTCCGCGAGTGTAGGGTACCACGCAGTAGTGGCAGAAGTTGTTGCAACCTCGCATTATGGAGATATAACCCGATACCTTGCCGCTGCAGATGCGAATTGGGATGATGTCACGATATGTCTCGGTTGTCGAGAGTTCTATGTTCATTGCAGGGTGCCCCAACTCGGCCTGTGCGATGAGCTCGGGGAGTGACAGATAAGTGTCGGGGCCGGCCACGATATTCACCTTGTAGCTCTTTATTAGTTCTTCCTTTACGCGCTCGGCCATGCAGCCCACCACGCCAATCATTGTGCTCTTGCCACGGCGTGCGGCATTGAGCTGGTCGAGACGGCCGTAAATCTTCTGCTCGGCATTGTCGCGTATCGAGCAGGTGTTCAGCAGTATTAGGTCTGCCTCTTCAATCTTATCGCATACATTGTAACCCGCTACCTTCAGTATTGAACCTATGACTTCGCTGTCAGCAACGTTCATCTGGCAACCGTATGTCTCAATGAATAGTTTCTTGTCGTTTTTCACTGTCTATTATCTTTTTGAACCGGTCACGAAGATAGTGATAAAAAATGAAACAATAGCAAAAAAGTGGCCTTGTGCGTGTTTTTATATAAAAATATAGTATTATTTTAACTTTTAGTTTGAATTTTCTCTGCATTTCATATAACTTTGTAAGTTGTAGCATGGCAAATTTGCGATTATGAATGACAGTGTAATAATTATCCCTACATATAACGAGAAAGAGAACATCGGGCGCATGATTGATGCACTGATGGCTCTTGAGCACGAATTTGATGTACTTGTCGTTGACGATGGTTCGCCCGACGGTACTGCGGCTATAGTAAGAGAGGCTATGGAGCTGTATGCGGGCAGGGTGCATATGATTGAACGCTCCGGCAAACTGGGTCTTGGGACAGCATATGTCACCGGCTTCAAGTGGGCGTTGGAGAAGGGCTATGAGTATATCTTTGAGATGGATGCCGATTTTTCGCACGATCCAAAGGATGTTCCCTTGCTCTATGAGGCCTGTGCAAAGGATGGCTATGACTTGTCGGTAGGTAGCCGCTACGTGACGGGCGTGAATGTTGTGAACTGGCCGATGGGGCGTGTGCTGATGTCTTATTTCGCATCCAAGTATGTGCGTTTCATCACACGTCTGCCTGTGTATGACACGACTGCGGGTTTCAATTGTTACAGACGCAAGGTGCTTGAGACCATTGACCTCGACAATATACGTTTCAAGGGTTATGCCTTCCAGATTGAGATGAAATTTACCACGCATATGTGTGGCTTTAAGATAAAGGAGGTTCCGGTGATCTTTGTAAACAGGGTGCTGGGAACATCCAAAATGAGTGGTGGAATATTCAGTGAGGCTCTCTTTGGCGTGATAAGGCTAAAGGTGGGCAGTTGGTTCCGCAAATATCCAAAAGCAGTTAAATGATTTTATATAATGGCAAGTAATACTAACAAGGAATTCGAGAGAGTGCTGGCAGTGTGTCGTGAACTGTTCAGCAAGAAATTGTATGACTATGGTGCATCGTGGCGCATTATGCGTCCCGAGTCTTTGACCGACCAGATTTTCATAAAGGCAAAGCGTATACGTAATCTTGAGACCGGCGCCGAGAACCTGGTGGGTGAGGGTATTGTCCCCGAGTTTATAGGGATTGTCAACTATGGACTTATCTCTCTTGTTCAACTTGAAAAAGGTTTTGCCGATGATTGCGACATCACCCCCGATGAGGCTATGGCGCTCTATGACATCAAGGCTAAGGAGACGCTTGAACTCATGAAGAAAAAGAATCACGACTACAACGAGGCGTGGCGCGGTATGCGCACCACATCCTACACCGACCTTATCCTCACAAAGATTTGGCGCACAAAGCAGATTGAGGAACTTGGCGGTGCAACAAAGGTTTCCGAGGGTGTCGATGCCAACTATATGGATATGATTAACTATGCAGTCTTTGCACTGATAAAGAATGGTGTTGCCGAGCAGGAATAAGAGAAGTTATATTGTCTTTGTCAACGTTTGCCGTTGGTCGCTTGCGTTGGTGATGATGTTGTCGGGCTTTCTGAAGGCTGTCGACCCAGTGGGGAGTATGTATAAACTGCAGGAGTATGCCTCGGTATTCTCACTGTCTTATATTTCTGATGATTGGTTACAAGCAGCTGCTGTGGCACAGGCTGCCGTTGAGTTCCTGATTGGTCTCTATCTGCTTGTGGGAATATACCGCTGTGTAGTGCCGTTGATGGCGCTTGTTGCAATGTTGCTGTTCACACCTATCTCCTTGTATCTGTGGGCGGATGGCGCAGTGAGCGATTGCGGCTGTTTTGGCGAGTCGATCACAATGTCGAACAGGGCCACTTTTATCAAGAATGTAATTCTGCTGGTTATTGCGGTTGTTGCATTCAAGGGTAGGAGAGCGTTTGTCAGGAACATGAGTTGCAGGACCCGCTGGATTCTTGTTCTGTTCTCGGCTGTGTATATCTTTGCTATGCAGGCTGTGGCGATAAATCATCTTCCTTTGGTCGATTATGGGTCTTATGCTGTGGGGAGCGACCTGCGTTCAAAGGTCGGGCCTGCTCCTGATGGTGGGATACCCGAGATTGACAACTTCTCAATCATTGACTGGGGAAGTGATGTCGAGATGGCCGATGAACTGCTTGCCGACACTGGATATGTTTGCATTGTGCCCATTGAAAGTGTTGAGACCGCATCGGTTACGCATATTGACAGGATAAACGACTTGTATGAATATTGCACCGCTAACGGTATACGTTTCTGTGCAGCCTCTTCATCGGGTGAGGATGGCTTGTCTTTGTGGGTAAAGCGTACAGGTGCCGAGTATCCGGTATATTGGGCCGATGGGGCTATGATGCGTTCTATGGTGCGTTCCAATCCGGGGCTGGTTATGTTGAAGAATGGCGTTATAGTTGGAAAATGGGCTGCAGCTGATATCCCGGGTGGTGAGGAAATCGAGAACTCTTCTCTTCCAATGTTTGATACAATGAATTTGTCCAAAGGCAAGGAGGGAGTGTGGATATTTTGGGTAATTGTGCTTGTCGGTACATTGGTGCTGCTATCAATGCTCGATGTGGCTCTTTCGGCAGTCGGTAAGCGCAAAAGCAAAAAAGTGGCTACTGTGGATGAAACAGTGCAGCCCGGTGAGACTATTGAAAACAAGTGATTTTAATTAATATAAACTTTAAAAAATTATCAAGATGAGAAAAAACATTGTAGCAGGTAACTGGAAGATGAACATGAATCTCCAGGAGGGCATTGCTCTTGCAAAGGAACTTAACGAGGCTCTTGCAGCCGACAAACCAAACTGTGATGTAGTAATCTGTACTCCATTCATCCACCTTGCGTCAGTTACTCCTATCGTTGACGAGGCTATCATCGGTGTTGGTGCCGAGAACTGTGCAGACAAGGTGTCTGGTGCTTACACGGGTGAGGTTTCTGCCTCTATGGTAGCAT
>JAEIGA010018373.1_pt1 | contig 10647 bp, 10 predicted proteins | sample 9270691 | NCBI WGS metagenome assembly JAEIGA01 (sample SAMN17057246, study PRJNA624740) | gut metagenome | biome: biome; isolation source: fecal sample | host: Bos grunniens | place: China: Xizang | collected 2019 | reverse complement strand
TCTGTAGATTGAGGATTCTTTCAGTTCCTTTATTTCCTCCCGTGTCATGACAGCCATGATTTGCGAGATTTTGATTATTCCCTCTGCAGACTTCTTGATAATGTTTTGCTGCTTCTTGATGGTGTCTTCGTGCTCCATCAAAGCAGCTTGCAGCTTGCCTATCTCTTGTGCCTGCCGCTTAATCTTTTTTAGTAACACATTTACGACGGCTTCTTCGGGCACACTATCATTTAGGCGCTCTTCATCTATCTCAACCATGGCTCATCTCTCCTCTTGATATATCAGCGCATCGCACTCGATGCATTGCCACGCGGGGTCGTGGTCAGTAATGCAGCATCCGCCAAAGACTACTTTGTTTTCGAAGCGCTTCTCATAGGCTTCGTAGGTGGGTTCTCCGTAGACGATTGTCCATACTTCGCCTCCACAAATGGGGCATCGCTCGGGGCGTTGCTTGAGGGTAAGGGTGTTTTGGGTGTCCATATTGGAGTCTATTAGGTTTTACTTATTTAAGAAGTCAAATGCATACAGGAACATACTCTTCTGTGTACTCTTCTACTTGCTCGAATTGAATCTCGTCGCATATCACCTCTATTCCATTTGCTTCGAGCTTAAAGTATTTTCCATTAATGAGATAGATTCTGAACCAATCCATAAAGGAAGAGCCATCATCAAGATTCATTTCAAGTTTATGCAGTTTCTTGCAGACGATTGGCAAAACAGCCTCTTGAAGTATATACCTCAATCTAAATTCGCTGCTATTATAATCACAGCTAAACCCTAAATTACATGTATCGTGGTAATAACTTTTCATGTATACGCAGTCAGAATTGAAGGGGCGTGTATGCGCCAAATACTCTTTGAAATAGTTTACAAGATACTCGAAACCAACTATCTTCTCAGCTGCAGCCTTTTCGATACAGAAATCCCGCAGGTAGTTTTGTTGCTCTACAAGCGTCGGATTTGCAGTAGCGAACTTGTCCCACAAGGCATCCAGTTTGTTCGCTTCATCTTCTGCCAACACCCTGCCCGAGTGACCACTTGTCCAGTCAAACGTCGGAATCTCTTTTTGCAACTCTTCGGTGGTAATGATAGAATGAATTTCTGGGTCAAGGATATGTTGTATGTTTAAATTACAATAATACACATCCCTTCCCTTGTTCGACCAATCATCCCCTCTTTTGGGCGAGGAGCAAAAGTACCCTTTCATCACTATACCAGTGTATCCATACCCAACTCTCACCATATAGAAACGGTCATAATGAACCACCTTCTCGTGTTCCCATACGCTCCAACTCAATTCATCGAACGGAAAATGATTGACTATTCCTGCCCAATTATCAAGTTTGATGTTAGAAACCTCAGGGTTCCACATCAAGATAAAAGTTTTACTTTTCCAATCCATAACTGCTCTGTTTCTTTTGTTTCCGGTACAAAGTTACGCCCCTCTTGTCCCAAAACTCGGTACAGGTTGGAGAAATTTTCGGGAAATATCAACTTTTTTTTGAAAAATACGAATTTAATTACTTTGCACTCTTGCGCGATAGACATCTACGGCTCTACTTAACACAGTTCTCTCTACTTGCATCATATAAGAAGACATAAAAGCGAAATCGATTTCACCCGAATCAGTGATGGGAAGAAGAAGCTTTTCGCGTTTTATACGTTCGTCGTTTATTTCACGATTGAAACTGTATTTCTCAGATAAACGATTTATTATTGGCACCATAAAAAGATAAGCGTATTTATCCAATCCTCCACGTTTCAGTTGAGTGACATGGTCGCTAGCAACAAATTCGTATTTATGGTAAAAGGTACATCCCACACTCCCACTATTGGCCAATGTAAGGCAGTCGGTAAATTTTCTTACGTCGCTATCATTACCAATGAATCCGTCCACACCATTGTCTTGTGATGTGGATGACACATAAGGAGTATTCCCCTCTTTATGGTCTGCTTTCTTGAGACGTTTGCCTCGTTGTATTTCTGTAAACACTTCTGTAAAGTAAAAGACTTTCCAATTTGCGTCACTCAGATTACCCCCCCCCCTATTTTACTGTTTATCAACCGTTTGTATAATACATTTATTGCAGAACTAAGTATTTCTTGTTCTTTTTGACGCATATACTCTTCCATGAACTGCCAGTCAGGTTTTCCATCAATTGCTACTGGAAGTTTTAATTTTGATCTAACCATTCTCTTAGGACGCCATTTTCTCGCATATGCAAAACAAACTCTCTGCTTTTCAATACACACAATTAAGAACATAGCTATGAGTCTGGTAAGTACTCTATCTCTCAGATACAAAGGGTTCACATCATGGGTACATGTAAATCTGTGTTCTTGGTAATACGCGTATCCAACAGAACCATTATTTGTAACACATATAGCATTCCCTTGGAATATTTTCTGTTCTATTGGTTCATTCTTCCCATATCCTACTTTTGAATTAGCTTCAATCGATTGATATGTTGTAAATCCCGTGAATCCATTATTTGAATCAGAGGCTCCAATAAAAGGTATTGTCCCATATGAAAAACAAGGAGGTTTCTTGTTATAGAAACCATTTTTAATCTCAAATATTTCATTAAAATCAAAAATTCGCCATTCTCTATCGTTTAAATTAAGCATCAAAACCTCCTTTCTCTTTTTTAAATAAATACCCTCTACCATGAGTAAGCATGTTAAACTCAAAGGTTAGGTAGTCAGCCATTGTTTTCTCGAAATCTTCATCTGTTGGTATTTCGTCATTAAAATAATAGAATGCATGCAACCATTCGTCATCAGGTTCAATAGTGGTTTCTACGCAAAATTTACTATCGGCTTCAATGCGTCCAAACCATACATCCAACAAATGTTGACGCTTATCTTTGGCGCTCGTAGTCTCTACTAAACCTATATGTTTGCTTACCTCAAAGCCATCATCTTCAAAGTTGATGAACTTGCAGCGATGCGTCTTGCCGTGTGGTATACCTGCTGTAAATACAGCAATACAGGGATTAGTGCCCACGCGATAGAAGGTTTCTTTATTGAGTGTAATAACACCCTCTAGCGTATGATGTTTCAAGATGTTATTCTTGATGTTTTGCTCTTCTTTGCTTTTTCCTGTAACAGATGATTGGGGAATGATAACGATGGCTCGTGCTCCTTCGGTGAGTGAATCGAGCAGATGTTCGGTAAAACTAATCTCATATAGGCTTGGATTATTCTTTGAACCTTGCGAATAGGGTGGATTCATCATACCTACGGTACACCCCTTCAGTTGCAGTTGTGCGGGATTTTGCTTCAAAAAATCCAGATTGTGAAGGTTGCTCTTTCCGTCTCCTCGTAGTATCATGTTAGTCGTCGCTATGGTAAACATATAGGACTGCAACTCGATGCCGAATAGTTGGTCACGCTTGATACTCCTCCTTTGTGCTTCATCCTCTGTATCTCGTGTCATATGATGCATTGCGGCAATGAGAAACCCTGCCGTCCCACAGCAAGGGTCAAAGACCTTGTCCGTTGGTTTTAATTGGGCTAATTCGCAAAAGAGTTCAGTGATGTGCTTTGGAGTAAGTACAATGCCTAAAGTTTGTCCGTCACCACCTGAATACGACATAAATTCGCCATAGAAACGACCCAAATAATCTTCGGCAGAATTTTGATAGCGTATATTCTTGTATATGCTGTGATATAAAAACTCCGTGTAATGTCTTAATGGAGTCTTTCCCAAGGTCTCATCCCGTTCGTTGATTTTTGTCGTATCTTTGATTACAGCGAACTGACTAAGAAGTTTGTCTCTTTTTGTGTCAGGGGTAACATTAGCTCTATACAAGTTGTTTCTGATAGCATCATATATCTTTTGTCCATCAGTAACTACTGTATCTCCAATGAGTGAGTCTATAGTAAATGTATTGAATTCTATCTCTCTCAAAGCTAACATAATCCCCGATACTATCAATGGTTTCTGTTCAGTAGTAAGATTCCCATAGTTGCGTAGGTCATTATGAAGCTTTTCTGCATCCTTAAGAATCTCCGCAGTAGTCTTCTCTACATCTGTTTCTTCCTTGAGTACTTCTTTCAGATAGAACTCATCGATATTGTTTTCGTTGAATGAGATAAAAGTTTCCAAATCCTGCAACTCTTGATAATCTCCACGCTCATTGATGAAAACAGGGGTGATGCGATGCCTTCTTGCATTACCTGATACACCGAAAGCGAAAACCTTGTTGTAGGAAGTTCTTTGAGCCAAATGAAGACCATAGAACAATGCTCCATTTACTGCAAATTCTTTTACGGCTTTTACTTCTTGAGAAATGAGTCCCTTTTCGTCTTTGTGCAGATGCTTGTCAAGTGTTGCTTTATCCTCAATGACAATAAGAAAATCTTTGACTACCCCACAGAACTCTGGATAACCGACATTGCCAGTTCCTGACTTAGAAGCCGTTTTCAAGGCCTCGTCTATTTCTAATATATCACACCCTTGTGCCGTTAGATTTATACCCGCTTCATTCAGCAAGCCATGTACCCAAAGGTCTGTGTTCACCTCTTTCTTTGCCATAATGATTGATTGTCGTTATCGCATCCAACTATCAATCACGCCACGACGCAACAAGGGCATAAAAAGAGCGTGATGCTCTTATTGCGCATAGCAAGAGGTGAAGCCTAGGAAAATGGTACCCCTGTATCGTTGAAAAGAATGCATCACGCTTAGCGTGTGCACTGCTACTTGCAACGACAACAGATGTATACCGATACGGTTCACCTGTCACATATTATTTTCGTGCTTCTTATCCCAAAATAGTTTCCTAGGCTTTCTTGGCTATGCGCGAAATAATAGCGAATGCTTAATTTTCAATATGTCTTGTCGCCTCCTTTTACCTGACCTTTCGGATGGGCGAAGGGGACAACGGTACGAAGGTACTACATTTTTTTGAGATTCGCGGTATGAATGCCGATTTTTCTCTTGACAAGGCTTGTAGATATAGCTTGCTATTCTATATGGTACATCCCCACTCTCATTGCTGAGGGTGGGGATTTTTATAGATTGTTATCTATCAGTCTACCGATACTACCGATACCGTTGTTCGGCTTTGTCATCGAGGTCGTCAAGGATTGTTTCTTGTGTCTCGAGCATTGTATTGAATATCTTGAGTTGTGCTTTGCGGCTTCCTGCGGCTTGGCCTCGCGACGAACTGAGTTTGTTGCTCCAGTCGGTAAGTTCAGGACAAGCGAATATGGTGGCCAAGGCGTTGAACAGGTCGGTCTTGGTAATAGGTGTTCCGTTGGCATTGGCAAAGAATCCGAGTTCATGGAGCACATTAAACACACGGACTGTATTGATAATGTTGTTATTGGCAGCCTTACCTTTGCTTAACTTTAGATGTACGAGATTAGTCCTTTGTGCTTGGGCTGTTGCCAGCTCTGCTGCTGCTGTCTCTTCTACCTCCTTCTTATGTACTTCTTCGACATATTCGTAAAGTTCCTTGATGGCTTGTGCTCGGTCGGCTTCGAGTTGGTCGGGATTTAGAGAATTGCTCTTAAGATACTCTCTGTATTCACCCATGTGCCTAACTTGGATTTTCCATAATTGTGAAGCGCCAAAGGCTTCAAGATTTTGCTTACTCCACTCTTCGATGGCGTTTACTACTGTAAGTTTCCTATTCTTTTGTTTCCAAAAACTGACAAAGTGTTTGGCTAGTCCTACTTGATACTGCCTCACTCCAATAATATCACCAAAGTATCCATCTTCACATATCCAGTCAGCAAGGTTTTCTTCACTCCAATAGCCTAAGTCCCATTTTAGGGGAGTAAGAGTAATATCGATATCTACTTTTTGGGTATATGACTTGAGAATATTCTGTATGTCGTAGAAGAAAATCTGCACAATCAATTCCCATTTCGCTATTGCTAAATCTTTTCTATCTTGGTGTAATAGGCGGTTTAGCTCAGGAAAGCATTTTGAACGGATATATGCTAGATTTTTGTCGACACAGGCTTTTTCGGTGATTTGATTTTCACAATATTCAATGAGGTCAAAAGGTATTGTTGGATTATTCTTAGCCGAGAGAAGGGCATAGGATATCATCAGTATCAGGCAAATCTCGTCATGGTCAAAAAGTGAAACTTCATCATCCATGCCATAATCCCCATCTGCGTCATTTCCATCTGCAAAGCACAAATACCTCAAAGTTGTATCGAACATATCATGATAGAAGTTGCTGTCATCATAATAATCAAGGTGCATCGTAAGGATTCCACATGCTTTGTGCGCCGTATAAAGATAGGATTTGAAACTCTTGGAAAATTTCTTTCGTCCGTCTTTGTGCTTACGAAAAAGGTCGTAAAGTTCTTTATAAAAAGGCTGATTCATGCACTCGTTATAGTCAAACCTTACATCAAAGAGTGGCTTGCTGGCAAAGTCGTGGTTGTTGAATAATGTCGTACTCATAGGTGATAATGATTATACATAGGCAAAACTAATCAAAATTTGCGAACAACACAACTTTGCAGTTATGATGTTTTTGAATTATTTTGTCACACTTTTTATTACACTACATATCAGCTTGTTACAAGTTATTTTATGGTCTTATTTCTTGAAGTTTTCGTAAGGGTCATCGTAAGGCTTACTGACCACTTTTTCGAGTTGTAGTAGCTTTGCATCGTCGAATTCGATGAGTGAGATAATAAGATGTTTAACAAAAAAAATTGGAGCCATATATGAAACATATAGACCGACAAATCCTGAATGAGTATCCTTTGAATAAGGGACTGCTGGCCATGATGTACTCGCCGAATGTGTGTAGGAAATCAGCATTACGACTGCTGAATGCTTACATCCATAGAGCAAAGGGACTACTCTCTGCGCTGGAGGAGACGGGGTACTCGCACCATGCACGGCACTTTACGCCACGGCAGCTGGAGTTGGTGCTGCTGCATCTGGGGGAACCGTGAGAAGAATTATGAATTTTGAATTCTGAGTAATGAACAATGGATGAATCTCAATAACGTACGATGCGAGATTTTTCACTGCGTTCAAAATGACAAAGGATAGTGGAAAAGCCTTTGTAGATGAGGAAAATTGTAGGGCTAGAATTTTTGAAAAGCCTTTGTAGACGAGCGCTCGTCTTGCCCTAGATTTTCCACGACGAGGACGGGAGGTGTGCTGCAGTGGGCGTGAGTGTGACATCGGTCGACAGGTGTGCGACACGAATACGACAGCAGGTTGTATCGTAAGTGGCTGATTTACACGATATGTAGGAGGCCAAAAGTGAGTGATTTTGACAGAATGCCACGCTGACCTTGTGTGGCGGATGTCGAGTGACGAACAACTAAATTTTATTGCGTATGGACGACAAATCTACTTTAGCATCCTTGGATGCACAGAACCAGTTGCATGACACTGACGAAAAAAGTATGCAAACTACTATGTATAATAATTGTAATGACGCGCAGGGGGCTTCGATAGAGGCTGCCTTGCAAGAGGGAATAGTGAGCGTTGCTGATGCCGCAAGGGGTGGCAACGAAGTGTTGAACCAGGTGACACGAGTGCCCGCGTTGGTGGACCTCTTCGCTGGCTATGACTGGCGGATGAAGGTGCCTGCCAAACGGCAGAAACTGACGAGGCGGTATCTGCACGAGATGCAATATCTGCACCTCGGAAGCGAGGAGACGAAGGGTGAAGGGGCTTGTACGGCTCCGCTCCATCGGGAGTTTTACCTGTGGGTGCCCTCGTTCTTTTATCCCTTGCTGAATGAGTATGCTGATAATGCTTATCAGTATGAGGCGGCATTCTTGGGTACGCTCACTGCGCTTTCGGCAGCGTTTCCCGGCTGCTACATCACTGACCGTGGTCGGGAGCTGGGCACTTGTTTGCTGACGTTCATCGCTGGACTCACGGGTGATGGTAAGGGTGGTGTAACCAGGCCTCGCGAGGTGCTCAAGGGTATTGACGACTTGTTGCAGCAGCAACGCGAGGAGGCGATGAAGCAGTACCGGAAGGAGTATGCCCTATATAAACGTAAGGAGGAGGAACTGATGAAGCGATGTAAGGGCGACAACACTGAGAAGTCCATTGCTGCCGAGGAGCAGTATATGGCCTTGGAGGAACCTGAAAAGCCCGTGGCACCTGTCATCTTAGCTCCCGTAGACACTACGTTGCCTCGACTGGTTATCGAGTTGTCGCTGAACTATGGACATGCTTTGTTTCAAGCAGAGCAAGAGATGGCGATGTCGCTCTTGGCCAACGGACAGGAGCATGGTGGTTCATTGTTGCTGTTGTTGAAAGCCTTCGAAGAGGAGTTCTACGATAAGGCTATCAAGACGAATATGGAGCGCCAGTGCATCCCTAATCCTCGTATTTCTTATTTGGGTACGATGACGCACGAGCAGATGCCCGAGTTTCTTGGTACGCTTGGTAGCGGACTTCCCAGTCGTAGCATCATATTTGCAATGCCTGAGAAATACTCGGAGTATATCCCCGAGGAGTATGGCTCCGAGGCGCTGAAGAGGGCTAGGCATACGATGACGGTGTTGCAGGAGATTGCCAAGGATATGTATCTGACACTGATTGCCAAGGGGGCCGAAGGGATGAAGTTCACCCTCACCCTTACGCCCGGGCAGCACGAGCAGATGAACCGCTTCTTTGAACTGAAGGAGAACCTCGTGAAGGCCATGTATGATGACCGCGATGGATTGGTGTCAATCATCCGACGTGCACGTACCATTGCTAAGCGCTCGCTGCTGGTGTTATGGGCTTTCAAACAGTTCGACAAGTGCGGCTCGTGGGACAAGGTCTTCGCATCAGAGCAACTCGTACCTACGGATACCGATGTGGACCATGTGCTGTACCTCTCCAATCACCTCTGCGAGTGTACGCTCAACGCCCTCCACTACTACGGCATCATCAAGCCTCGTGAGAGTGACGACCACACACCCAAGCGTATGGACAAGAGGGAGATCATCAACACGATAGGGGACATCTTCTCTTGGGCCGAACTGAAACACCTCGCCTGCGACCAGCACAAGTATAACGCTCGCAACCTCGAGGATGACCGATGGATAGGGGCGTGGGTAAAGGCTGGACTCATTGTCGTGGTGAGTGGCGAAGGGCATAACCGCACCTTCCGCAAACTCTCCAAACGGGAGAGGATGGCCTTCGTGAAAAAGTCACAAAAAGCAAAGCAACGCACTGTGAACAAACAGATTAAACGTAAATAATTGTCTGACGCCTGTCACGCTTGTGTCGAGCATTGTCATGGGTGTGGCAGGCATTCAACACCAAGAATCATTATGAATACGAACAAATCCAATTTTAATTTAACAAATATGAATAGAGATAGCAAATTTACATTAGCACATTACCGTGACCAAAAGTGTCACAACTGGAACCGCACATGCCCCTCGTGTGGCAAGCGGGAGTTCTCACCCTACATCGACCTGTATACCGGTCGGCCCATCGATGACAAGCACTGTGGCAAGTGTAACCGCGAGACCAACTGCGGATATCATCAGCCACCACGCGAGTGGTTTGCAGAGCATCGACCTCAGAGTACTGAGCGCTTACCTAAGGAGCAGTGGTGGGAACAGAAACGCCAACGTGAACGCGAGGCTGAGGAAGCCAAGCGACTCTATCTGCAGCGAGAGGCCGAGCGTAAAGCACGGATGCTTGATCCCTTCCGTAAAGAGCAGCACCCCGATGCACAAGCCTACATCGACCGTATGGGAGAGCTATGCGAGCAGTCGCAGTCGACCGACAATGACTTGGCACGATGGTTGTGTACGCAGTTCGATAAGGACAAGGTGGATGAAGTGCTCAGGCATTATCGCACGGGTAGCACACGCGACGGGTGGATAGTGTATTGGCAGATTGACATTCACGAACGAGTGCACGCGGGTAAACTCATGCCATACGGTTCTGACGGGCATCGCATAAAATCGAAGAAAGCCAACTGGGCACATGCCAAAGACGGTATCGAACAACTGGCCGACCAATGCCTATTTGGCGAACACCGACTCATGGGTTGGGAAGACACTATCGCCCTCGTGGAGAGTGAGAAGACGGCCCTATTCATGGCCATCAAGTTCCCCAACATTCTATGGCTCGCCACAGGAGGCAAGCAGAACTTCCGTCACGAAATGCTGTGGCCACTGTGCGGACAGGATGTATTTGTGCTCCCCGATGCCGATGCACTGGACAACTGGAGCAACAAGATAGAGGAGCTCAATCGCGAAAAGCCCCTGCCAGGAGAGGAAGATAAAGGCTATGGCTACCACCTCATCATCCCCGACGTGTATCGCGACATGTGCACCACTGAGGCTCGAAAGAAAAAGTGGGATATTGCGGATATGATGCTGGAATAGTTTAGAGTTTAGTGTTTGACGTTTAGAGTTTAATGTCAAGCGTATAAATCTTGTAATAGAGCAAGTTACGGTCGATTCGGTGTCGGCCGTAACTCGTCAATACAGCATCCCCACCAGCCACAGGGGGAGTTTCTTGCCTATGGGGTGCTCTATGCCGTCGGCAAGGATGTAGGAGTTGGGGAGGTCGGCAATCTGCTCGAACGACTTGTCGCGTCCGCCTACCTCGAAGGTTATCTTACCGTCGACCTTGAAGTCGCCCTGCTCCTTGCCATACTCTACGGTGTGGCGGGTAGAGAGTTGGTTGAC
>JAEIGA010018372.1_pt1 | contig 10647 bp, 4 predicted proteins | sample 9270691 | NCBI WGS metagenome assembly JAEIGA01 (sample SAMN17057246, study PRJNA624740) | gut metagenome | biome: biome; isolation source: fecal sample | host: Bos grunniens | place: China: Xizang | collected 2019 | reverse complement strand
CTTCGTGCTGGGCATCCTGCGCCCCAGAATTTACTTGCCTTACGGTCTTTCTCCCTACGGAGAACCCTATATCATTGCCCATGAAAAAGCCCATATCAAGCGGATGGATCACCTGGTAAAGCCTATTGCCTACTGCATCCTGGCCCTTCATTGGTTCAACCCCCTGGTGTGGATCGCCTTCGTCCTTTTCTGCAAGGACATTGAGTACGCCTGCGACGAAAAAGTGCTGAAAAACGCTGCCGCAGACATCCGCAAGGAATACGCCACCGCATTGCTGGAATGTGCCTCCAAGCGGAGCTTTCTCGCCGCATGCCCCATCGCATTTGGAGAAGTGAGTGTGAAAGAGCGCGTGAAAAAGACTATGTTATATAAGCGACCCTTGCTTTGGGTCATTGTTGTAAGCGTTCTCCTCTGCGCCTTGGTGGCGGTGTTCTTCTTCACCAGCCCCATGAATGAGGAAAGTGCCCCCGCGACTTCTTCCGAAGAGTCCGTTCCCGAGGTCTCCTCCGAGGCTGTTTCCGAAGACGTTTCTCTTGAGGAAAGCATGGATACCTCCGACGAGGAAAGCTCGTCGCTTAGCGACCTACTGAACAAGTATTCCGAGGAAGGATTTGTTTTCGACCTCAACAAAGAAGGAGACGGCTACATTTTCTGCGGCGTCGGCACCTGTGAGGCCACGGAGATTGTTGTTCCTTCCGAATTCGAGGGGCTTCCCGTCGTGGAAATCGGGCCGTGCGCCTTCCAGGCAACCGACGTTACCTCCGTTGTAATTCCCGACAGCGTTACGAAAATCGGCGATTTTGCGTTCCGTGCCTGCAAACAGCTCAGAACAGTTACTATGCCTGCGGTGCGTCGTGACTTCGGGATCTCTAATTCTATTTATGAAGACGAGCGGAACATCGGCGTTTTCGACGGCTGTACCGATCTTACGCTGACCATAACTGCAGGTAGCTTCCGCAGGATCTACGAGGGAGCTTTCAGAAACCGCCCCGAAATCGTTTCTGTTATTCTGAAAGGAAACTTCATTGCCCTGGAGTACGAGGCTTTTGCCGGTTGTACAGAGCTGAAGCGCTTTACCGTTGATGGTGACGTAAGCTCCTTTTGGAGCAGCGCCTTCGCGGGATGCACCGCATTGGAACAGTTCATCATCGGCGATCAAGCTACTTCCTTGGAGTACCTTACCTTTGAGAGATGCACCGCCCTTCAGTCCATTGAGATCGGTAGCGGTTTGTGTTCTCTGAATGGCTTTGCCTTTAAGGAATGCTCCCAACCGAAAAGCGTCACGGTCAGTAAGGAGAATCAATTCTTCTACAGCAAAGAAAATTGCCTTATTGAAACGGCTTCGGGAAGGCTGGTTTTGGGGCATAACGGCAGTGCCGCTTCCGACGGTGTTCTTGTGATTCCCGACGGTGTTGTTATCATTGGAAGCGACACCTTCCGTGACCGTCCGGAGATCAAAAAGCTGGTGCTTCCCGACTCGGTGGAGATCTTGGAAAGATGCGCTTTTTCCGGCTGTACGGGGATCGAAGAGATCGTATTCTCCAAGAATCTGAAGCTTATTGACGAGTACGCCCTCTACGGATGTACCGGTTTGACAAGCTTGGATCTTCCCGATTCCTTGGAAACCATGGGAATCGGCGCTCTGTGCGGGTGCGATGGCTTGACGGAGATCGTTTTCCCGAAAAATTTAAAGGCCATTCCGTCCAGCTTGCTCTATCAAAATACCAACTTGAAAAAGGTCACCCTTAACGAAGGGATCGTTACCATCGGGGACAGATCCTTTGAGGGGTGCACGGGTCTGCAAAGCGTTACCATTCCCGGCAGCGTGAAAGAGATCCAGCGAGGGGCATTTCTGGGATGCACGGGTCTGACCAAAGTGGTGCTGGAGGAGGGCGTGCCCAGAATCGGCAGAGAGGCCTTCTACGGCTGCACGAATTTGAAAACCGTCACAGTCCCCGATTCTCTCACCTTCATCGGAGAGGATGCTTTCTGCGGCTGTGTGAAATTGCAGAACTTCCGCATTCCTGCAGGAATGAAGACCATCGATTATGGCGCTTTCAGCGGTTGTACCGGCATTGCCTATATCGTCCTTCCGGAAACCTTGGAGAATATCTATAATGGTGCCCTCGATGGCTGGACGAGCGAACAAATCATTTACGTAGAGCCGTACATTATTCCGTGGCTTTGGTCCTTTAGAGAGTCAGATTTTGGTGACGCCACCGTCTACTGGGGCTACGAATGGGAATACGTGGACGGCGTACCTACTGTGTTCATAGAAAGCGAAAGCCTGGATTACAGATACTATTATGATGACAGATACGAGGTACCCAGGGAGGGATTCACGGTCGCGGGGATCGGTTCCTTTACCGGAAAAAATCTTGTGATTCCCGAAACGTATTTGGGGAAACCCGTTACGGGAATCGTCAACGACGCTTTTGTGAATTGTACGCAGCTTGAGAGCGTTTACGTTCCCGCTTGTGTCAAATCCTTCTCGTGGTCTGCTTTCAAGGGCTGTACGAACTTGGAGTCCGTGGCCGTTGCCGAAGATCATCCCACTTACTTTGTGGAAGACAACTGTGTATTTTTAAGGCCTACTTACCGACTGCAATTCGTGTGCAAAACCCAAGTGCTTCCCGCCAAAACGGAGCTGATTGACACAGGCGCATTCTCCATTTGTGCTGATATGCCTTATGTGGTGATTCCCAAGAATGTAGCGTCATTGGATTCCTTTATGTTCCGCGGTTGGACCGAAGACCAGGCGGTCTTCTTCGAGTTGAGCGGCCCGTCCTCCAGATGGGGGATCGGCTGGGACACCGATTGCTCTGCTAAATTCTACTGGGCAGGGGAATGGGAATACGTGGACGGCGTACCCACCCCGAAGGTGGAAAAATAACGTTTCGCAGTTTTCTTGTAAAGGAGAACGTATCAATGAAAAAATGTTTACTGATTTTGCTGTGTCTCGCCGCCGCGCTGGTGGTTTGCGGTTGCGAAACGGAGGGAACGAATGGGGCGGAGCAGTCCTCCGCCGCTTCCGATGAATTCCTTGGCACCTATACGGATCCCGCAACCGGGTGTGTCGTACAGGAGTATGCAAGCGGGGCGCTTTTGCAGGAGTGTCCCATGGAGGAAAAGAAGCTGACCCTTCCCACCACCTACGAGAAGGGTGAGATCGTCGGGGTGGCGGCCAACGCTTTTCGGCAAATGGAAACGGTGACCACCTTGGTCATTCCTGACGGATATACCACCATCGGGGACTCTGCCTTTGCGGATTGTCCTAAGCTGTATAATCTTTACGTGGGAAAAGACGTAAAGGAGATCGGAGAGTGGGCATTTTCCGGCTGTACCAAGCTTTTGACGGTGGAGGTCTCTCCGGAAAATCCTTACTTCTATTCCGTCGGTAACTGTATTCTTACCAGAGACACCCATAAACTGGTGTACTCCAACGGCTCCATTCCCGCAGAAACCAAGATCATCGGGTTCGCCGCTTGTGCCAAGAAGATCCAAACCAATTGGAATTTGCCCGAGGGCTTGGAAAAGATCGAAGCCAACGCCTTCTACGGGGGTGCGATCGAAGCCTTGATTCTTCCCGCAAACGTTACCGAGATCGGCGACAATGCCTTTGCAGGATGCGAAAAACTGAGACGGGTGTATTTCCCCGCAAGCGTCACCAAGGTGGGACAAAATCTGTTTGAGGGCACTTCTCACGGAATCTCGCTGTACTGCGAAGCCGAGAAGCAACCCGAGGGTTGGGCTTTGCAGTGGGATGCGGAAGCCAAAGCGGTGAACGTTTCCTGGGCATACGTTGTATCCGATCCGAAAAAACTGTTGAAGCGTTCCAAAGGCAATCCCATCCAAAATACGCATTTCACGCCGGAGAATCTTTCCCAGCACCAGGATTGTGTGGCGTACAATCGATCCGGAGTCTCACCGGTGTACATTCGTGTACTGGATATGGAGCTGTTCTTTTCTGTTAATGAGTACGGAAACGTTATTTACAATAGGGACGCGGATGCCCGCGCCTACCGAGCGGGTATGAAGATATGGATCTGTACTCCTGATGGGGAGAAGATTGACTACGTCTATACCAACAGCGATGGTATGGCAAAGTTCGAGTGCTCTGCCGGGGAGTATCTCTTCCTACTGGAGCGCGGCGAGTTTGAAGAACAGACGAGCGGACTCGTGAAGTGCGCAGAAACTTTTTGGAGTAGCAATTACGATTATATGCGATACGACACACATCCATATGTCATTCTCGCATACCGCGGGGAGCGGGAGAATTTCAAGGTACGCATCATCGATTCCGAAACGAAAGAGCCCATCGCGGGTGCCGAGGTTGAGGTGCAGGATAAGTGCGTCCTGACAACGGATGAGGAAGGGTATGCGGTCTTTCCTCCGTTGGTTCGATACGCCGACAGTTGGGCAGACAGTGTTTTTTTGGTGACCTGTAGCGCTGAGGGATACGATGTGCGAAGTGGCGAGTATATTCAGTTGTATGCAACGGAGCTGGTGATGGAATTGGAAGCCAATATCATCACGGAGTATACGATTACGGTTCTGGATTATAAAACCGGGAAGCCCGTGGAAGGAATCCGTGTCATTGAGTACGGAAACAGGCATCACGAGGACACCAAGCTGTTCAATAACGTGACCGGCGAGGATGGAACGATTCGCGGGCAATTCTCCAGCGCCGAGCTGGACGGCCCCATCGACAAGTTCGCCATACGGCTGGAATTTGTCGGAGACTTCGTGCTGCAGGATGGGTCTGTTGTTACCGAAAAGGCTACAGGAGAGGTTCGTATGGAACGGGGAGAGAAGGAACACGTCATTTACCTTGAGATCGGCGTTCGGTTCCCCTCGTTTACAAATAAGAAACGCTAAAACGGCATTCACCAAGGGGATTTTTATACAGCAAAAAAGGGAAAAAACAACGGCACCCGATGGGTGCCGTTGTTTTTGTATCTGCAACTGTAATCTCAAAATGGGAAGGTGTAGGTGCCCAGCACCACGCGCTTGATCTTGACGTAGTCCATAGCGCGGACGGTTACACCGTCGGTGACCGCGGCGGCGCGAATAGCTACCGCAGAAGCCTCGTAGGTACCCATTACGATCCGCTTTGCCATGGCGTAATCCAGCACGTTGACCGTGCCGTCGCCGTTGAGGTCGCCCTTCACCACCGCAAGGCGGGTGTAGATCACCGTCTGCCCGATATAGAAGCGGATCTCGTCTCCGGTATACAGCAGATCTGTTCCCGCAAGCTCCGTTCCGTCTGCGCGGAAGATCCGCACGTTGTGATCGAAGTCTGCCTGGAAGGCGGAAAGGGTGGTTCCCGCGAGGATCTCCGTGACGTAAAGCTCATCCACGGGGTAGCGGGGTGCTTCCGGTTCTTCGGGGTCGGTGGGGATCTCCACAGTGCCTACCAGCAGGATGTACTCCGTGGAAACGTAGCCTTCCATTTCCTCCCCTTGGTAGGTGAAGCGGATGTGGTACCAATCCTTATACACCGCCTCCGTCTCCATGTGGATGACGTCCTCCAAAATGACCACTTGGGCGCCGTTGCCCAATTTGGCAATCTTTTCTCCCGTAGTGCCGGGGGTGTCTCGGACGTTGAGAGAGTCCTCTACGTTCACTTCGCCCAAGGGGTAGGAGATGACAGTGTCGCCGCCTCCGCTTTCAGAGCCGCCCTCTGAGGGATCCTCTGACGGGGGATCGGACTCTTCCGTGGTGGTATCCTCGGAATTTTCCGGCGAATCCTCTGTTTGGGGACGATCGTAGTAGCGGGAATAGCTGTACCCTTCTATGGGTACGCCGTTGATCACCGCCAGCACGTGATACCAGCCGTCGCCGGTATCCAGGATCAGCTTGGCTTCCTGCCCTTTTTTGACCAGCCCCAGAATCTCGGAACCGGATTCGGAGGAGGCTCGGATGTAAACGTTTGCGTTCGCCGTGATGGTCTCATAGGCTGCCGTTCCCACGTAAACGGTGACGCTCAGCGCGATCTCGCCGTCAAAGGCCAGGGAGATCATCGCCAGGCCTTCCCCCACGGCGGTGACGTTGCCGTTTTCGTCCACCGTAGCCACGGCGGTGTTGGAGGTGATCCAGGAGCGTTCTGCAGTCTGCAGCTCGGGAGCGTAGACCTCCACGGGGACTTCAAAGGTCTCGCCGGGGTTCACCCGATAGATGGAGGTGGGAGTCCCCACGGGGATGAGATAATCCGGGGTTATATAGATGTTCTCTGCGGAGGCGTATCCGCTGACCAAAGAGTTTTTACTGCCAACGCGGGCGGTCACGGAGTAGTACTTAACGCCATCCTCGTCGGTGTAGACGTCCTCGCTGTTGACCTTGATGGGCTGACCTCGCACCATCTTACCCAAGGAGTTGGAATCCGAGGAAGGCTTGCTGAGAATGGCAAGGCTTTGGTTCATAACGTGGGCGTTGGTATCCACGCAGACCATGGTGCAGGCTTCCTTTCCGTTGTAGGTCGCCGTGACCAGGGTAAAGCCGTGCCCCACGGCGTTGATGTTGCCGTATTGATCCACGGTGGCAACGGTGGGATCTGAGCTTTTCCATACCACGTCAAGAGCCTTGTCCGTGGCAGGGTAGGCTGTGGCCGTTAAGGTGTCTGTCTGACCGATGGCAAGATCCAGTCGGGCGCGATCCATCACCATACCGAACACGCCGTTCTCGTCCGCCTTCACCAGATCCAGCTGGTCAAACCCATATGAGGTGATGAAGTTGATCAGGTTTTGCGCGTACTTTTCGTCGGAACAATATCCGGAGGTGACCAATGCATAGGACGCCTCTTCATAATTCTTGGCGTTCAGCACGATGTCGTAGCGGTCGTACCTCAAAAGAAGCGCGGAATGGTCTGCAATAGATTCCTCCAAGGAGTCGTAAGCCCGCCACAGGCTGGCTTTTTTTGCGTAGCTTTCGCCCTTGGCGTCTACCAATGCAGCGTAATTGAGGTACAGCACGTCATCCTTGTGATCAAAGATCTTGCCGTCCCAGCTGTGCATCTTGATGCCGAAATGATTCTGAGCAATGATGGAGATGGGGGAGCCCGCACAGCCGCCTTCATAGAAGAACTGACCTGCGGTGATGGAGGGCAGAACCCCTGTGTCGTAGTAATCCTTAAGGGACAACGACATCACCGTGCGGCAGATATACTGCCGCCAGGTGTTCAATTTCTGTTCCAGCAGGGTGTAATCCAAGGCGTGAACCGTTTCCCCCGGGAAGATCACGGGGACGGAAAGTAAAATACATATCGTAAGAAGTATGGCGGCGAAACGGGTCGCCATTCTTTTTATGGTCAAGGTGATTCCTCATTTCTGTTTTTACTCCTTCATTATACCATAGGGAAGCGGAGGTTGTCAATATATGGCACGAAATATATTTTATTGGCAGAAAATGTGGAAAGTGTGGCTTGCGTGGATTTTTGCGGGATTTTCTTCGGAAAAAAGCGGGATTTCTTTCGGAAAAAATCGAGATGATTTTTCTGAAAAAAGGTGATAAGATGATCCCGTCGAAGGCAAACGGACACAGAAGAACAAGAAAGGAGGATGCCTTATGGAAACCAATACCGAGACACCGCAGAGAGAGCCCCGCCGCACAATGACAGCGCGGACGGTGTTCACCTCGGGAAAGGATTGCGCGGAAAAGATAGAGCGGTATTTTGAAGAATACCTGCCCTCCAGCGAGGAGGTAGCCGACATTGAGGGGCTGGCAGATTTTTTGGGGGTTACCCGACGGGATCTCATTGCTCTGACAGAGCATAAGACCTACGGAGTGATGCTGAAGCGTGCGTGGAACCGCATCGCCAAGATCAAAAAGCAGTTGGCCTTTCGGGGGAAGCTCCCCGCCGCAGTGCTTTCCTTTGACCTGAAGAACAACCACGGTTACAGAGACCGACCGGAGGAGCAACAAGATGGCTCTGTTCCCACGGTGATCTTTCAGGGCAGGGCGGAGGATTGGGCAAGGTGACGGGGGAGACCAAGGAGATCCTCATCACTCCCAACCCCAAGCAGCAAAGCTTTTTTGAATCCACAGCCAGATACACCGCCTACGGAGGAGCGAGAGGCGGCGGAAAAAGCTGGGCGATGCGCATGAAGCTGGTGCTGTTGGCCTTGGGCTACGACGGGATCCAGATCCTGCTTTTGCGCAGAACCTTGGGAGAACTGAGAGAAAACCACTTGTTTCCCTTGCTGTCCCTTTTGGATGGCATCGCTAAATACGCCTCCACCGAAAAGGAGTTCCGCTTTCCCAACGGCTCCCGCATTAGGCTTGGCTACTGTGACACGGAAAACGACGTGTTGCAGTTCCAGGGGCAGGCGTACGAGGTGATTGGGCTGGAGGAGGCCACCCATTTTACCGAACGGCAATTTTCCGCACTGACGGAAAGCAACCGCTATTCGGGACAGATGCAGGTGCCCTTTCGCCCCAGAATGTATTTCACCTGCAATCCCGGCGGTGTGGGGCATGACTGGGTCAAGCGCTTATTTGTGGACAGATGCTACCGCACCGGGGAAAAGGCAGAGGACTACGTGATGATCAAAAGTCTTGTCTTCGACAACACCTTCTTAATGGAGCGGGATCCGGAATACGTACAGACCTTGATGGCGTTGCCCGAATCCAGGCGAAAGGCCATGCTCTACGGGGATTGGAACGCCTTCGAGGGGGCCTTCTTCCCGGAATTTGACCCGGAGCTTCATACCTGTATGGATTTTGAGATCCCGAAGGAGTGGATCCGCTTCCGTGGGCTGGACTACGGGCTGGACATGACTGCTTGCCTTTGGTTTGCGGTGTCAAGCGATGGCACGGTGTACGTATACCGTGAGCTTTACGAAAAGGATCTCATCCTTTCTCAGGCGGGGAAGTACATTCTTGAACACTCCCCGGAGGAGGATGCGATCCGTTACACCGCCGCATCTCCGGATCTTTGGAACCGCAGGCAGGACAGCGGAAAAAGCGGATTTGATCTTTTGCATACCGCGGGAGTGAAACGGCTGATCAAGGCCAACAATGCCCGCATCCCGGGCTGGCGGGTCATACGGGAGTATCTCCGCCGACGGGAGGACGGCAAGGCAAGGCTTGTGATCTTCCGCTCTTGCAAAAATCTGATCCGCACCCTGCCCCTGCTGCGGTTTGATCCGGACGTGATCGAGGATGCGGCAGACACCCCTCACGAGATCACCCACGCCCCGGAGGCGTTGCGGTACGGACTCATGTCCCGTATGCCAAAGCCCGCCTCCAAGCCCGTACCCTTCCGTTCACGGCTTTACAGCTTTGATGCCCCTGCAACGGAGGAGGGGTACGGACAATTTATCGCATACTAACAAGCTACGAAAGGAATGGTCATCACTATGTTCCGAAAACAAAAGCCCTACACGGAGGAGTGGCAGCTTTACGAGCAGGGAAAGGAATACCACTACTCCATCGGACTTTATGACAAGGTGAACACCAACGAGCGGTTTTACCGCGGGGATCAGTGGGAGGGCGTACAATCCGGCGGCCTGCCCACCCCGGTGTTCAATATTTTCCGCAGGATCATCGATTTCTTTACCTCCTCGGTGCTTGCCGGGGCGGTGAAGCTCCGATTTTCCGCGGACACCCCGGGGGAGACCCGTGACGGAAAGGCGGAAACCCGTGCCACGGAGAAGCTGAACCGCATCGCGGATTTCCGCTGGGATAAGCAGAAGATGGATGCGTTGCTGGCAAGCGCCTTGCGCGACGCCGCCATTACGGGGGATGCGGTGTGCTACACCTATTGGGACCCCTCGGTGCGCACCGGTCAGCCCTACACCGGAGATTTCGTCAGCGTGCTGGTGGATAACACCAACGTGTTCTTCGGCAACCCCAACAGCAAAAACTTGGAGAAGCAGCCCTATATCCTGCTTTCCATGCGTGAGACGGTGGAGGATCTCCGCGCCCAGGCCAAGCAGAACGGCATAGATGCCGAGGAGATCCGTAAGATCGTCCCCGACGGAGACACCGCCTACGAAAGCGGTGACCTGGCAAAGAAGGAGCTGGAGAACACCCGCTGTATCTCCCTCATCAAGCTGTGGAAGGGAGAAGACGGCAGGGTGCGCTTCCGCAAATCCACTAAGAACGCCATCATCAAGCCGGAGACGGATCTGGGGCTTTCCCGCTATCCCATCGCCGTGATGAACTGGACCCCCGTGAAGAATTCCTGGCACGGCCAAGGGGTAGCCACGGGGCTGATCGAAAATCAGATCTTCATCAACAAGGGCTTTGCCATGGTGATGAAGCACATGATGGATACCGCCTTCTCCAAGGTGGTGTACGACTCCACGGTGATCGATCAGTGGTCCAACCGCGTGGGAGAAGCAGTAGCCGTCAACGGCCCTGTGGAAAGCGTGGCCAAGGTCTTGTCCTCCGGGCAGATGCAGTCCGGGATGCTGGACGTGATCAACCTGGCCATCTCCGCCACCAAGGAGTTTATGGGGGCTACGGACACCGCCCTGGGCGACGTTCTGCCCACCAACACCTCTGCCATTCTGGCGTTGCAGAAGAGCTCTTCCGTTCCCTTGGAGGGGGTGAAGAGAGCGCTGTATCAGTTTGTGGAGGATATCGGTCTGGTATGGCTGGACTTTTTGTTCGCCTACTACGATGATGCCCGTCTGGTGCCCGTGG
>JAEIGA010018371.1_pt1 | contig 10647 bp, 9 predicted proteins | sample 9270691 | NCBI WGS metagenome assembly JAEIGA01 (sample SAMN17057246, study PRJNA624740) | gut metagenome | biome: biome; isolation source: fecal sample | host: Bos grunniens | place: China: Xizang | collected 2019 | reverse complement strand
GGTAGCGAAGAATCTGCAATCACAGAAGCCACCGTCATAGCCACCATACCAAACTTTTGCTCCACTACACGGTTAAACAATTGCTCTTTTGTTCTAAAATAATAATGTAGCATAGCATGTGTCACACCAGCCTTTTGTGCAATAGAAGTGGTACGAGCACCATCATATCCTTTGGTAAGAAACTCTTCCTCAGCAGCTAAAAGTATGTCTTGTTCTTTGTTTTGTTTTCCCATAATAGTTTTTGTTGTTTGATTTATTCGGTCCCTGAGCCTGTCGAAGGGTACTAAAACCTTTAACAATTTTGTTCTACAATTATGTTTAACAATTTTGTTAATACAAAAGTACAGTTAATTTTTAAATAAACAAGCATTATCACACACTTTTTCAAAAAATACCCCATTTCCCCTATAAATCCGTTATCCCTATGTTATCTATTTTATCAATTGTAATCTTTTTGAAACACTTTACAACCCTCAAACATGATTAAAAACACATTTTTTAGTTAAGAAGTTTTGCAAAATTTTAAAATTAGATTTCCTTAAACTCAATTTATCAAATTTAATACACAATGGCAAATCAAGCATCTAATTTTGTTACGGCGTTCGAGGTCAACACTTCATTGACTCAGCGCCAAATAAAAGAAATATTATATTAAATTTTAAAATTACAAATTATGAGAAAAATATATTTAGGACTAATAGGCTTAGTGATAGCCGTAGGCATAGTAGATTGTAAACGAGATAGCACATTGATGTCTGAACCAGAAAGTGAGCCAAGAAACGGAGATGAAACAGTCACTGTAGGCACATTAATGTATAGTGAATTATTCAGAGACGACCAACTAATAGAACAAAGCGTAGACTCTCTTATAAACATGGGAAGCGAGGAAACTCCTGCTTATTTCTACGTAAACGTTTCTCACACAGTCGATAATATACCTGTTCAAGATATGAGAACAACAAACTGTGCTTTCCGCAGTTTCACCCTAGACGACTTGGAAGAATTTATCAAACACTACGCTAAAGTACAATTTATATCAGCAAGTGAAAGTTTAACAAACGAAGAGAAAACCACTGCATATCAAGACTTATACAGTTTTACACAAGAAAACAATATCGACGTAGCAGAACTAATAAATCTAACAAAAGACAATGAAGATTTGTTGGCATCTACACTGACATGTGGAAAGATAGTTCCTGCCAAAGGGCCTGAAGACATTCATTTCACAATCCCCGATAGTCTTTTACCATATTTCATCCATAGTGAATTAACTATGAGCGAAAAAGCAGACTCAATAAAAAAGCACATTGAGTGTTTTAGAGATGCACTTAAAATGCCATACGGAATGAAATTTGAAGACGAAAGCAGTGCACCAGATGCTTATAATTCAAATACTTTTGTAAGTATTATAAACAAAGACGACTTCAACTATGTAAATTATTACGGCACAGAAAAATTTGACTCTCCGCGATATACCTTTAAATATGGCACAGAAGGACACCCAATGGTACAAGGCGAATTTTATGTGCATGGTTGGTACAGAAGCAAACGTAAAGGCGACACAGAACCTATAATCTATATTCCATACCTAAAAACAATAATTACAAAAGCACATATTGGCGTAAGTATGAGAATGGTAAGCAACGTTATGTATGAATACAGTGGAATTCTGATTATGAATTTAAGAGATTATGTTGCACATGGAAAAGGAGAAATCAATATAGAATATGGTGATAGTTGGGCAGTTAAGCGCCAAGCACAGTTGAAATTTCGAGTATATGCCGACAAGGGGTTTGAAGAAGTAAGTTGGACAGATAGATAAAAATTATAGAATAGGAGTTGAAAAATATGTAATTCAACTCCTATTTTTTTGTATTTTTGTATTCTAAGCTGAAAATAATACCCACCCCCCTTATGGAAAATTTTATACCACACAAAATAGAAGGCTCATTTGAGAGCGAGATGCTTGGCGATGTGAAAGCCGGTTTCCCCTCTCCTGCCGAAGACATGCGCGAGCATTTAGACCTTATCAAACTCCTTGTGAAACACAAGGCATCTACATTTTTCTTTCGCGTAAGCGGCGTATCTATGGTAGATGCAGCAATGGACGAAGGCGATATTCTCATAGTGGACCGTGCCATAAACGCATACAACAATTGCAAAGCAGTTTGTTACATAGACGGTGAATACACGGTAAAACGTGTGGAAATCCATGAAAATGGTGCTCGACTTATGCCTGCCAACGAAAACAACACTGCCTACAAACCTATTGAAGTGACCCCAGAAAATGAATTTATGATTTGGGGAGTGGTTACTTACGTAATAAAGAAAATGTAAAATGTTTGCCTTAGCCGACTGCAACAACTTTTTTGCCTCTTGCGAAAGGGTGTTTCGCCCAGATTTGCAAGGAAAACCCGTTATTGTTCTTTCCAACAACGACGGTTGCGCCGTGGCGCGTAGCAACGAAGCAAAAGCACTTGGCATAAAAATGGGTGACCCACTTTTTAAAATCAGAGACATTGTAAACAAACACAAAGTAGCAGTTTTCTCTGGCAATATGGCACTCTATGGCGACATGTCGCAACGCGTACGCTGGGTGCTAGAAGACTTTGCCCCATCAATAGAGGTGTATTCCATAGACGAGGCATTCCTCGACCTACGAGGCATGCAAAACATAGACTTCGACCAATATGCCAAAAACATATCGAAGACTTGCTACAAGATGACCTCCATACCTGTTTCTGTAGGCATTGCACCAACCAAGACACTTGCCAAAATCGCATCAAAACTCTGTAAGCAATACCCACGACTGCAAGGTGGTTGCTATATGCACCGACCAGAAGATATAGAAAAAGTACTGCGCAAATACCCAATAGAAGACGTTTGGGGTATAGGTCGTCGCACCACAACCAAACTAAAACTCATGGGCATAAATACAGCCTACGACTACACACAACTTAGCGAAACTAGAGTGCGAAGCCTATTCAATATCACCGGACTTAGAACATGGAAGGAACTTCAAGGCATACCTTGCATAGAATTTGAAGATGGTTTCGAGGCAAAACAATCAATCTGTGTGTCACGAAGTTTTTCCTCAGAAATCTACGAAGTAAAAGAACTGCAAGAACAAATCGCCAACTTTAGCGCCTCTATGGCAGAAAAACTGCGTAAACAATGCTCAGTAGTGAGTGAAATAGTAGTTTTTGCCTACACAAACCGTTTTAAAGAAAACGAACCACAGACTCACGGCAGTGCTCTAATATCGTTTATCACACCTACAGCAGACGTTAGAGTCATAGTTTCTAAAGCCGTTGCAGCCACTAAAGCACTTTTTAAAGAAGGTTACGGATATAAAAAAGCAGGAGTAATTGCCACAAAAATTTCTTCGGACAAATGCATTATGCACTCGCTTTTTGAAGACACCGAAGCCACCGAGCGCGAACACAAAATCACCACCGTGCTTGACACCATCAACAAAACCTTCGGCAAAGGCACTGTAAAACTCGCCGTGCAAGGTAGCGGCCACATCAAATCCTCAAGCGACAATCAATCGCCCCACTACACCACCCTCTGGACCGACATCCCCACAGTTACCGTGAAGTGAAAACAAGACAACTGCTCATTACTTGCCGATGCAGAACTTACTAAAAATCTCACCCAACACCTCGTCGGAAGAGATTTGACCCACGATGCTACCAAGGGCATCTAGGCAGTCGTGCAGGTCCATAGAAAGGAACTCGCCAGAAAGTCCTGTTGCCAAACCTTCTTGCACTTTCAATATTGCAGTGTGAGCAGTAACAAGGGCTTCGTAGTGACGCATATTTGTTACCACCACATCGTTGTCGTCAATTTCAGCCATGTGAGAAGCCTCTACAAGAGCATCACGCACAGCATCCAAGCCATTGTCAAATTTTGCAGAAATAAAGAAACGGCGAGCCTGAATATTTGCAAACATACCGTCTAGCACAGCACGTTCTTCGTCTGAAAGTTTATCAATTTTATTAAACAGCAAAAACAATTGTTTACCCTCGGTACGAGGCACAATGCGCTCTGCCATCCAATCGATATGCTCGCTCACCTGAGTAGAATCTATCATCCAAAGCACAATTTGCGCCTTTTCAATAGCACCATAGCTACGCTTAATACCCAAGTTTTCAATAGTATCTGTGGTTTCGCGAATACCTGCAGTATCGATAAAACGGAATAGCATACCACCAATATCGGTAGTATCTTCTATAATATCACGAGTTGTACCATGAATATCAGAAACTATAGCCTTGTCGTCGCCCAAAAGCAAATTTAGCAATGTAGATTTACCAGCGTTGGTTTCACCAACAATAGCCACAGGTACACCATTTTTCACAGCATTACCAGTAGAAAACGAATTAATCAAGCGAGTTAAATCACTTTCTATCTCGCTAGACAACGCCTTAAGTTGACTGCGGTCGGCAAACTCTACATCTTCCTCGCTAAAGTCTAATTCAAGTTCAATAAGCGAAGTGAACTTAAGTAGTTGAGCACGAAGCAATTGCAATTTACGAGAAAAACCACCACGCATTTGGCTCACAGCCACCTTGTGAGCAGCCGCACTACGAGAAGCTATCACATCAGCCACAGCCTCTGCTTGCGAAAGGTCCATTTTGCCATTCATAAAGGCACGTTTGGTAAACTCACCATGGTCTGCCATACGGCATCCCGCAGCAAGAAGCAACTTAATAGCCTCACGTTGAATGTACACAGAACCATGCACTGCTATCTCCACCACATCTTCACCAGTAAACGAATGTGGCGCTCGAAAAATACTCACCAGCACCTCGTCTAAGATTTCATCTTTTTTCACTAGTTTTCCAAACGAAACAGTATTCGCTTTTTTCTCAGCAAGCGGTTTAGACATAGAAAGCAGACTATCCGCAATGCTAATAGCATCTGGACCAGAAACACGAACAATAGCTACCCCACCCACTCCCGCAGGTGTAGAAACCGCACAAATAGTATCTTTTTCTTGTAAAATCATACCGCAAAATTACAAAAAATAAAAATGGTTGACAAATAATTGCCAACCATCTATCATCTCTAATAATAAGAGAATTTTTAAGGAGGGATTTTTAGAAATCAAATTCATGAATATTTGTACCCTTCGACAGGCTCAGGGCCCCTATAAAATCACTCGATTCTTATTATTTTTCAATTCCTAATAGTTCCACATCAAACACAAGTGCAGAGTAAGGTTTAATCACACCAGTCTCACGGTCGCCATAAGCAAGTTCGTAAGGGATGTAGAATGTAAATTTAGAACCTACAGGCATTAGTTGTACACCTTCAGTCCAACCTGGAATCACTTGATTTAGAGCAAATACGATAGGTTCGCCACGTTCAACAGAGCTATCAAATACAGTACCGTCGATTAGAGTACCATGATAGTGAACTTTCACTTTGTCGGTAGCAGAAGGTTTTTTACCTTTGCCCATTTTTGTAACTTTATATTGAAGACCAGACTCGGTTACTTGCACACCAGCTACTGCTTTATTTGCTTCAAGGAATGCTAAACCAGCTTCTTTGTTATCAGCATATTTAGAAGCCATATTTGCGTTTCTTACTTTTTCAGATTCAGTTCTGAAATATGCTGTTGCAGTAGGCACATCCATCAAAGTTTCTTCCTCTTGCAATGTAGAAACAAATGCACTTAAGAAAATATCAGCATTGATAGAATCACCGATAGTTTCGTTCATATAAGGAAGAATTTGATTCTTAAGTTGAGAACCAAGTTGACGACCAAGATTTTTTGCATTTTCAGCAGGAGAATCAGAAGCAAATGCTTCTTTAATACCTTCAATTACTTCAGGCATATATTCAGGGTCGATACCCAAACGTGTTGTAACGTGGTCTACAAGACCTTCTGTGTTAATCACACCTGCAGCGTATGCCAATGAATCGGCAGAAGTTTTCACTTCCACATTTGCACTATTTGTACAAGAAGTTGCCAAAACTATAGCAGAAAGCACTGCTAAAGAAGAAATAATTTTTTTCATATTTATTTATTTTACAATTTCTAATAATTCAACTTCAAACACTAGAGTTGAATATGGTTTAATAAGATTGCCAGCGCCTTGTGCTCCGTATCCCAATTGATAAGGTATATAAAAAGTAAACTTAGAACCTACAGGCATAAGTTGTAGACCTTCGGTCCAACCTTTTATCACCCTATTTAGAGGAAACTCAGCAGGTTTGCCCCTATCAATAGAACTATCAAATTTAGTTCCATCTAGTAAAGTACCTTCGTAGTGCACTTTCACCTTGTCGGTAGAAAGAGGTTTTGGGCCTTCGCCCATTTTCACTACTTGATATTGAAGACCTGATGCTGTAGTATGCACACCATCGCGCTTAGCATTTTCTGCTAAAAAAGATTCACCTAGTTTTATTCTATCTGCATTTTCTCTTTCCTTTATTCTCTTTTCGTAAGCATTAAGGAAATTTACTGTTTCATCTGGGGTCATTAGTACAGGAGCATTAGAAACAGCTGCCTCAAACGCCTTCATAAACAAATCTATATTGTAGTTTTGCGCAGAAAGCATACTGCTACATTGCATACCCATATACACACCCATTGCATAACTAGCAGAGTCCGACTCAGAAGTAAGTTCCACTTTTGCAGGAGCAGGAACTTCTTCTTTTGCCTTTTTAGGTTTTGCCTCAGCAACCAACAGAGAAACAAAAATGCCTAATAAAATGATGCTAAGTTTTTTCATCTTATTTTACTTCGATAAGTTCTACGTCGAAAATAAGTGTTGCGTGAGGAGGAATAGAATTGCCAGCGCCACGAGCACCGTATGCCATATCAGATGGGATAAACAGTCTCCATTTATCACCTTCTTTCATTAGTTGAAGAGCTTCTGTCCAACCTGCAATTACTTGATTTACACCAAATTCTGCTGGTTCACCACGTTGCACTGAGCTATCGAATACAGTACCATCAAGTAGCATACCTGTATAGTGACATTTCACGCGGTTTGTAATTGAAGGGCTTTTGCCAGAACCAGAAGTTAAGATTTGATATTGAAGACCACTTGCAAGTTCTACAACACCTTCTTGTTCTTTATTTTTTGCTAAGAAATCTTTACCAGCTTGAATGTTTTTTTCGTTGATTTTGTTTGCTAAATCGTGGAAGAATGTATCCAACACTTGTTTAGCTTCTTCGTATGACATTTCTGGTTTTTCACCTGCCATCACTGTTTTCACTGCTTTGATAAACTCCTCAGTATTAAGGTCTTTAATACCACTACCTAGTAGGTTGTTGCCAATGCTTAAACCTAATGCGTAACTTACTTTTTCCATCTTATAATATTATTAATTAAATTTCATTTAAAACGTTGCAAATATACTTAATTTACATCTAAACTATTGTAAAAATGATGTAAAATAAACTTAAATTAATTAGGAGTTAGGAGTTGAAGTTATTGTTAATAAATGTTAATATGTAACATTTTTGTAACAATTAAAAAAGGTCTTCAGAAAACATCTAAAGACCTAGCAGAAAGAGCCTTCTAAGGGACTCGAACCCTCGACCTACTCATTACGAATGAGTTGCTCTACCAACTGAGCTAAGAAGGCAACATGTTTTTGCGTTGCAAAGATACTCTATTTTTCTCTTTTTTATATTTAAAACCACTATTAATGAAAATTGATTGTGTTAATTATTGTTAAGTATTTATAATTAAATATGCTGTAAAACATATAATTAATAACAAAATATTAACTTTGCAGAAAATTATTACCCTAAACTAGAAAAAAAATTATGTTTGAAAAAGTAGGAAACAACGCTGGTGCTGTATGGCAAGTGTTAAACGCTGCAACTGAAGCAGTTAATGGTAAAGATCTTAAAAAAGCTACCAAACTAACTGAAAAAGATATGTATGCAGCTCTTGGTTGGTTATTACGTGAAGGTAAAATCAACGTAGTAGAAGAAGGAAAAGAATTAGTTATCAACCTTATCTAATTCCTTCCAAAACAAAAATAAAATAAGCTGAGTCTCTTTGATGTGACCCAGCTTTTTTATTGTTTATACTATAGAAAATTATCTCATCATTGTTTTTACAGACTTATTGTCTAGATTTACTATATAAATACCCTGAGAAAGACCTCCATTCATACTTGTTACATCATCCCCCAACACATTCAATATAGTAAATTCACTACCCTGCACAGAAATCAGACCATTATTTGCAGTTACTAGAAAGTCATCAAGCACTTCTTCTGCATCAGTAGTTACGTCGTTCTTGATATGTACATAATATCTGCTTCCATATCCATTTAAATTATACACAGTTAAAGTAATTAAATCTCCTTCTTGAGTGTAGTAAACATAATCTAAATCAGAGTCTTTTTTATAACTAATTTCCAATTGTCCTACTCCAGTATATGTCGTAGTATAATCAAATGTATCTGGAGAAAACTGTATTGGCAGCACATTAGCCAATTCTAAACTTTCTAACAATGCTGAAGTGTGCTCATGGCGTTGCATAAAAGTTACTTTATAGGTTTGTGTATCAACACCATTTTCGGCAGTCACTTTCATCACCACAGTTTCAGAATTTTGATTATACATCTCCACTTTTTGGGTGTCCAATTGTTTTGTATAAGAAACATTTGGAATCTCACTACCTGAAGGCAAGCTCACGTAATACATAGTTCTATCAGGTGTATATTTTATATCATAACCATCCACATTAATGTTGTTCAGTGTAGTATCATCAGACTTCTTATATCTTATCTGCAGAGTATAAGTTGTATGAGAACCATCTTGGGCGAATGTACGAATTTTTACCACGTGTAAATTAGACTTTTTCGACCAAATATATTCGTATGCTTGTTCTTCCACCTCACCCTCAATATCAATCTCTGGGCGCACCTTGTTGTCTCCAACTATAGTTACAGAAAATCTATCTCCATCCCTAGTTGCTTCTACACCATTTACTTTTATGGTTTTTATAGCACTTGACGATTCTGCATTTAGGTCCACTTCATTATTATAGTGAAGATATACTGTATATTGAGTTTTAACTGTGTTATCAATCAGATTAACCACCTCAAACACTATTTTATTTTGAGATACAACCTCTTTGTTTACAGCACATTGGTAGGCATCCACTTCGTACGTAACATCATTAATATCGTTTACAAAAGCAATATACTGGGTTAAATTTGGATTAAATGCAGGATAAAGATTTGGAGCAGAAATACCATTTAGATATGCATAATTTTCATCTGCCTCTGCCACAATAGTAGGTGTATCAACACTGAAGTTCAGAGTATATGTAGAAACTGAAACACCATCTTCTGCAGTTACTTTTAAAATGGCAGGAGCTTTAAGGCCCGATTCACTCACAACTACATTTTGTCCCTCAAGAGTAATGCCATCCTTTGTGGCTTTATCATAACTTATAAATGGTACTTGAGTAGTAAAAAAAGGTAATTTTACATCATAATTGAAAACTTCAGGAGAGAATCCTTCCAATGGAGCACCATTTAAAAAGATGTTTGAAAGTGAAGAATCATTAGTTTTTTCATTAGAAAATCTTAGATTATATGTTATAGGTATTCCGCCTTCTTCCTCCAATAGCACTACTTTTGTAAGATTATCTAAGACTTGTTCATAAACACTAAGTTGATAAACCTTATCCTCTAAAATAGGTTTAACCGCTGGTACTAATTTTGTACCCCAAGGTAATACAATATCATATTCAAGTTTGTCTGGTTCAAAACCATCAACCGATACAAACGATTGCACGTTTTCATCAAAAAACATTATATCACTAAGCGATGCATACGCTGAATTTGAAGTCACACAAAGAGAAACTAATATAATTGTATTAATTAAGTTCTTAAATTTTAATTCGTTTTTCATAATAAATTTGTTGTTTAAAAATTTCGTAGCAAAAATATAACGCTTTACAATTCGCTGATTAAATTTTTAACAGCATACAACAAATTTAGTTTTAATTAATCAAAGAAGGCATTTTACAAAAAAAGAGGCTGCTAAAATTATAAAAAATTAGCAGCCCCTGTGAGAATTAAATTAACAAATTACTTGTTATAAATAGAAATCAAGTTGTCGTAATCACCTTTGATTTGTTTGTTTACATCATCTAAGCATTGTTTAAATGTTTCTGCAATAGATACTGCTTCTGCATCATCATATCCCCAATACAAAGCACAGTATTTTTTTACTTTATGAGATTTTGATTTATATGAAGCTACTACATTGTTGTTCATATCCATAAAGTCCATTTCTATCATCATATTTGTTGTTGATGAAATCACTGGCATACCAAAAAGGTTTGGAATAAATAATGTACATGCACTTAAAACTGTAAAACCAATATTTTTATCAGAATCACCAGTCACAAGACGACAAACAACTTTACCTTTCTTTTCACCTACTTTACTAATGATGTTATCATACATATTAGTGTAGTAAAGAGATTTTAGGTTGTTTAAATCTGTACTTGCGTATGAAACAGATTTTGTGCTAGTAGAGCCATAAGCCCAATTTGTGTTTGTTGAATAATCAACGTATGTAGAACCTTTAGATTCTGTAGTTTCATAACCTGTAACAGTTGCAAAACTAGATTCATCTAAGTTTACTTCCAT
>JAEIGA010018370.1_pt1 | contig 10648 bp, 4 predicted proteins | sample 9270691 | NCBI WGS metagenome assembly JAEIGA01 (sample SAMN17057246, study PRJNA624740) | gut metagenome | biome: biome; isolation source: fecal sample | host: Bos grunniens | place: China: Xizang | collected 2019 | reverse complement strand
GTAAGGAATGGAATAAGATTGAGTCAGTTGATGCTACTCCTACCGTTCCTGTAGGTTATTTCATATTTATCAATGAAACTGAACAGGGTGTAAAGAATTTCTCTCTCGACGAAAGTCTTTTCTGCATTACTACTGCCGCACAAGCATTTCCTGTTAGCGTAACTTTGCCCGAAGGAAGTATCTACGAGAATCATACCGCAGATATGATGGTCGATGGAGATTATAGTACTTACACATGTTTGAATCGTAATCAGATTGCTCAGGACAAATATCTTTTGGATTTGGGAGCTGAGATAGTATTGCATGATGTTCGTTTGTGCATGGGTACTGTGAATGGTGACTATCCTCTAAAGGGTAGAATCCAATACTCTGTAAATGGTTCAACATGGGCAAATCTCAAGGTTAAAGGTACTGACAATTACAACTGGACCATAGACGAGGCTCAGAACGTTAGGTACAATGATGAAATGGTGTATTGCGATTTCGATGGTGCAGGAGTTAAGGCACGTTATGTACGACTGATGTTGATGTCTGCTAACACAAACAAATGGATGCGCCTATATGAGATTGAGGTAAATAAACAGCATTCCTTGAACTCAACCTTGCCTGAATGTTATGACGGAAATGGCAATGTCTTAAAGCAATTGACAGATAAAAAGGCTTCAACAGGTCTGGCTTCTACCTCTTCAAGCCCACTTACCTATGCGTTCAACAGACATTATGATGTAAAGGGAATAACTTTCTACAGCATTCCTTCTGCCGAGCAGCCTTCTATCAGCGTTACAACCGATGGCACAGAATGGAAGGGTATCGGAGTTTTGACAGAGCCTTGTCAGAAAGTAGATTTGCAGGCATACCCAAAGGCGCAGGCCGTACGTTTGGAATGGAATGGCACTACAACTCCTGCTATATATGAGATTATGCCTGAATACGATACCACAACTTCTTCCTTACCCAACGTGGACGACGAGTTTGCAGAGGCCTTTGCTCTTTTGAAGTCCAAGGCGCAGCATGCACTTGATTCTTGTGGACAGGGTGATAAACTCATCACTAAGAACAGCCAGTTCTCCTCTCCTTACACCGAGCCAAACGAAGGTTCGCTTAATAACCTCCTCGACGGCAAGCAGAACACCTTCTGGCATTCTGCCTGGAGCCAGGGAAGTGTAAACGATGGTGTACATTATTTGGAGATTAAGTTGCCCGACGGTACCATTGGCGATGTTGTTATGCATTATGGTCGCCGTAGTGACACTGATGGCCATCATCTTATCAAGGCAAATATCCTTGGTGTCGTGAGCGGTAGCGGTACTTCGGCAAAGACGGAATTGGTATGCCAATTGGACATGCCTTTTAAGAGTCAGAGCGAGACAATCAAGCGCACCTTCACTTTGAACAAGGCTTATCCATCCATCCGCCTTCTTGAAGTTCAAACCAGCGGTAGCCTGAATGGTGGTAGTGCAGGATTCTTCCACATCGGTGAGATGCAGTTGTATTCTACCAAGAACTACTATATCATAAAGAATGCACAAGCCGAGGCAGATGCTTTGATTGCAGCTATGGCACCTCTTCCATCGGAAGCAACAACCGAGGATTACGATGCATTGCTTGCTGCCTATGAGGCTTTCATGTACAAGGTGTTCGGAATCATCCCATCTGGTATAAATGAAACCTTGGGCACATCTAATGAGAAATCCGGTAATATATACGACCTTAGTGGACGCAAGGTTCAGTCTTCCGCACAAAAGGGTGTATATATCGTTGGAGGAAAGAAAATAGTGAATTACTAATACCTAATAATATCTATTTATGAAAAGATTGCTTTATGTCTTGCTATGCATGTTGCTTACCTCTGCGCATGTCATAGCACAAGGCTTTCCCACAGTAAGTACTGACGATGAAACCAAATGGTACCTCATTCAGTTTATGAATGGCGGTAATGTCCTCACGGCTGAGAGTGATGGTGCCAATATCACAACAAGTGCCGCTATCGGTAGCGATGCTCAGTTGTGGAAGCTTTCCGGTAGCAGTTCGCTGGGTTATTTCTTTACCAACAAGAAGGGCTATACCCTCAGCGTTGCATCTGCCGAAAAGAATCAGATGGTACGTGCAACATCTACCATTACCGGTACATATCGCTTCGCTATAAACAAGACTACGGCGAGTGGATATTCTGGCGGTTATGAGATTCAGCCCAAGTCGAATACCAGCATCTCCATGAACCTTTGGGGTGGTCCTGCCGAAAACCGTGGTGTGGGACTTTGGGACAAGGCTGATCAGAACAATGCTGTGAAGTTTGTTGATGCAGCGCATTTTGAACAATTGGGTAAAATAGGTCTCATACCTTTCCCCAATGAACTCGAAACCAAGGATGGAGAATTAGCCTTATCATCTCTCTCTGCCATTGCCTATACTGGTGAGCAGATGAAGGAGCATGTCGAGGCCTTTGCCAATCAACTCAGCATTTCTACTGGTATTACCCTTGAGATAAAAGAAGCTGGTGATACTCCCTCTAAAGGTGAGGTTTGGTTTGGCATAGATGAAAGTCTTTACAATGAAGCCTACACTATGAGCATTGGCACTGAGAATATATGTGTCAAGGCTTCCGGTTTTGCCGGATGGTTCTACGCTTTGCAGACATTGACCCAACTTCTTCCTCGTGAATACTTTGCTGAAGAGAAGCAGAATGGTGCTGATGCCTGAGTATTCATTGCATGGAGATTGCCGACCGTCCCCATCTGGGTCATCGTGGTTACATGCTCGACATAGCACGTCACTTCTTCAACAAGAACGAGGTGAAGAAGATTCTCGACATCATGGCCATGTACAAGTTGAACCGCTTCCATTGGCATTTGACCGACGACCAGGGCTGGCGTATTGAGATACCTGAATATCCCAAACTTACTGAGGTGGGTGCCATCCGTAAGGGTTCGTTTGCCAACAATGGTGATGGACAGAAATTCTTCGACGACACAGAGTATGGTCGTGGTATGTACTATACCCTCGATGATCTTCGCGAAATAGTTGCTTATGCCAAGGCACGTAACATTGAGATTATCCCCGAGGTGGACCTTCCTGGTCATATGGTGGCAGCTGTAGCATCATATCCCGAGTTCAGTTGTGATTCTACCAAGAAGTACGAGGTACGCATCGATGGTGGTATCTCGCACGATGTTCTGAATATTGGCGACGACCGTGTTATCGACTTCCTCAAGTGCGTTCTTGGTCATGTAGCCGAGGTATTCCCCTATGACTATATACATCTGGGTGGTGATGAATGTCCCACCGAGCAATGGGCTACCAACCAGCAGTGTCTTGACCGCGTTAAGGAACTTGGCCTTGCTGGTGTACATCAATTGCAATCATGGTTGGTAGAAGAGCTTGGCATCTTCCTCAAGGAGAATTATGGCAAGGATATTGTGGTTTGGGACGAGCTTCTGGCCAACTGGAACGATAACAACAAGACCAAACCCATCATCATGGCATGGAACGGACTTGGCTATAGCTCTCAGGCAGCAAATCGTGGTCTTAAGTCTATCATCGTACCTTATCAGTATCTCTACATCGACTTCATGCAGGCCGAGGAGAGCGGTTGTTTCGTAGACGAGATTTACCATGGTGGTTGGGGTGTTAATACAGTAGAGGAGATTTATGGTCTCAATCCTCTGAGCGCACTTAGCGGTAAGGAAGACTATGCTTTGGGTGTACAAGCCAACATGTGGACAGAAACATGTAACGACATTGACGAGGTTGAATATTGCCTCTTGCCCCGTATGCTGGCCCTTTCCGAGATTGCTTGGTTGCCCACCAGCAAGAAGGACTGGACATCATTCTATCGTCGCCTACAGTCACACGACGAGATCTTCGACCTCTTGGATTATCAGTATGCCAAGCACTACATCCAGCCAAAGGAGTACACCGAACAGGAACAAACCATCCTCGAGGCCAAGGAACTCCTGGAGAAGAGTATCCGTGGCGGTGTTGGCTATCCTTCTGCCGAGGTTTACGATGCTTTGCAGAGTGCTCTTGATGCTACCGATGGCGAGGATGTAAGTGCGCTAGCCGATGCAGTCGCCAACTACAAGAGTGCTGATATTGTTCAGCCACAGGAGGGCAAGACCTATCAGATAATCTCTGCCTCTACCTATTACAAGCGTCAGTACGAGGGTTCTACCATGTATCAGAAGGGCAATGGTGTGCGCTTCCACTTCACTCCCCAGACAGAGCCAGAAGAGCTATGGCAATTCGTTGCCACTGATGGTGGCTATGTGCTGAAGAACCTCTGCTCCGGTAAGTTCGTTAAGATGGGTAGCTATAACACCGCTCTGCAGATGGTGGAAAGCAATGGTACTCCCATCCGTATGGACAAGGCTACTATCGCTACAAAGGACTTCACCTACATCCCTGGTGTAGTAACTCTTTCTGCCGTATCTGGTTATAGTGCTCAGATGACCGGCAATGTTAAGCGTTTCAGCGCTGAACTCTCTGGTGATGTATATGCCAAGGACGAGGCAGCATTGTGCTACAATGGTACATGGAAGTTGGTGGAGATAACAGACTTCAGTGCACAACTCCAGGGCCTTGTCAACAAGTGCGAGCTCATCCTCCTCACCGCTAAACCTAACGAGATGGGCAATTACACGCAGGAGGCTCTTGACTTTGCCGAGCAGAGCATCATCATCCCTGCCCAGAGTGCACTGGCAGAGGGTGTTGTCACAGAGGAAAAGTACAACGAGTTCCTTGCACTTTACAACCAGCTCATGCAGATGCCCAAGGTATCCATCAGTCAGTCACTCAGCGAAGAGTGCTACTATTATATCCGTAATGTATGGTTTGGACGCTATGCCAACTACAACTCTTCCGACAAGAGCATAGGTATCTCTTCATCCAAGGGTAGTACCGACAACTATCTCTGGCGCATCAAGAAGAACACTGACGGTACCGTAGTAATCTACAACAAGAAGACGCAGACAGGTGCTTATCTCACATCCAATGCTGTAGATCAGAAGGTAAAGGTGGGTCAGGACTACTCATGGACTCTGGAAGAGCGTACTCTTGACGGTAAGAGCGGTGTGTGCATCATTGATGGCAATGGTGTGGCCAGTTGGTACACCAACCCTGACGTTTGGAACTATGTTCTTATGAAGCCTTTCTGGGGTGCATGTACCTGGGAGTTCGTAGAAAGCGGTATTGAAGTACCCACAGGTATTTCCAATGTCCTGGATAATGCAGAAAAGAAATCTGCAATCTACAATTTGAATGGTACCCGAGTTCTCAATCCCACAAAGGGTGTTTATATTACTGACGGAAAGGTGCAGATTATCAAATAAGACTTAATCAACGGACAGCATCATGCCTTTTAGATAAGGTTTGGTGTTGTCCGATGGAATGATAACAAGATAAACTAAGGGACGGCTTTACATTGCGTAAGTCGTCCCTTAAATATGTTTTTCCAATAGATGTTGTCTATGGATTAAGACTTGTCTGGTAAGATGCAAGGCTACTTGATGCTGAATGGCCACACAGCCCAATCGTTCAAATCTCCGATGGTTTCTTTTGTTGTCCACGTGAAGATGTATTCCCCGGATTCCAGGTCGGCCAAAGGTTGGATAAGGAAGGATTCGTCTCCGTATGCCTCAATGCGGAAATTGCTTAAATCAACGTATATACGCTTGTTATCATGAATCTCTGCTTTAGGTATCCTTCTGTATTCTTTTTTGGCCTTCAGTTTGATTAGCACCATGTCGCTCAGCAGCAAGGTGTCTGTGTCAACGATGAATTGTGGACGTGCATTGTCGGCATAATCCTTGGCACGTGCACCCCACAGATATCGTTGCAATGAACTCTTTAGTTGGATGTCGGCTATCTTCCATCCAGGCTTTACTTCCGTCTGTGTCTGCTGGGCTTCAATTTTGAAAGCCTTTCCATCGGAAAACAGGCTTATGCTTTGTGCCTGAGTGTCTGTTGCATGTATTGCCAGTAGTATGCTTGCAGATACTGCTAATGATTTTCTGTGCTTCATATCGATGCAAAGTTAAGGCTTTTGCTTGAATAACTTTGTATATGGCTTGTGGTTTTTGTTTTTTTTAAGTAAATTTGTCGCGGAATCATATGCATCTTCTATTTTAATAATTATACACAGATGACGATTGCTATAGTTGTTGTAATCCTTTTGGGCTATTTGTTCATTGCCACAGAACATGTTACCCATGTGAATAAGGCTCTTGTTGCCATCTTCTGCGGAACGGTCGGCTGGGTTCTGTTCATGTGTACCGGAACCTCCTTTATCAATGCCATGCATGCTGAAGAGTACCAGGCGTTTCTTGATGGCTCGCAGCAAACTATATTGTCAAGCAAGGAATTTATTTCCGAACACGTCTTCCTGCGCTATGTAGGACAGGTTGCCGAACTTGTATTGTATCTTCTGGCCACCATGTCCATCGTGGAGGTGCTTACCAATAATGAGTGTTTCTCCTTTATAGAAAAGTGGCTTAGACGCAGGAGTACAGCACAGATGCTTTGGCTCACGGTTTTGATTACATTCATGCTGAGTGCATGCATTGACAATCTTACCGTCACGGTGCTTATGCTTATGATTCTGCGCAAAATCATCCGCAATGGCAAGCAGAGGATGTATATCGGTTCTGCCATAGTGATAGCGGCCAGTTGCGGTGGATGCTGGACGGTGATTGGCGATGTTACAAGCCTGATGGTATGGGGTAAGGGAGCTGTTACTCCCACCAACTTCAGTGCTGCACTGGTTCTTCCCTCCATTGTTGCCACGGTAATCCCCACATTCCTGATACAAAGGAAACTGCCAGAATATCTGGATTTGGATCGTCCTGCATACTCATTCCGCGGAGATGACAGTATCCTTGTATGGTGGCAGAAACTGCTCCTGTTCTTCTTTGGTATAGGAGGTTTGTGGTTTGTGCCCTCATTCCACAGAATCACGCTCTTGCCACCTTTCCTTGGCGCATTGTGCTGCCTTGGTGTGGTATGGGTTCTCAATGAGATTATAAATACCAATCGCATACGCACAGAGCAACCACAGAACATTTCCCTGGGTCGCAAATTGCAGTACGAGGTCTTGCAGGTCATCATGTATTGTGTGGGTGTATGCCTTTGCGTGGATGTTCTGGAGGAGATTGGTGCCATGCGTGCCGTTGCCGATTGGTTGGACAGCAATATCCACAACATCTATCTTGCCAGTGTTTTCATGGGCTTCATGAGCAGTGTTCTTGACAACATAGCGCTGGTAATGGCTGGTATCAACATATACTCCGTTATGCCTTCAGAGGCGCTTCAGAGTGGCTATATGGAAAGTTTCGTACAGAATGGCCAGTACTGGCATCTAATTGCTCTCAGTGGCAATGTTGGAGGATGCTTGCTGCCCATTGGCAGTGTGGCTGGCTTTGCCTTGATGAGGGCCGAAGGTGTTACCGTATGGTGGTATCTGCGCCGCATCAGCCTCTTCGCTTTCGTAGGTTGGGCAGCCTCATTGGTGACATACTTCCTTGTTGACCACTTCTTGAGATAGTATGGCAAAACAGACGCTTCCTCTTATCTATGCAAAACAGACAGAGGATGCGGTGTTGCCTTTTTCAAAAACAGATTAGTTAGTTCAGACTTTATAGCATTATGAAATACGACCTTCATGCCTTAGGTATTGAGGCCCTGAATGCCATGCAGGAGGAGATGTTGGCAGAGGTGCGTCGCCATGACTCCCTTGTACTGCTTTCTCCCACTGGTAGCGGCAAGACGTTGGGGTATATGCTTCCCATTCTGGAGGCCATGCAAGTTCAGCCTAAGCCAACTGTACTTATACTCGTTCCCAGTCGCGAACTTGCCATTCAGACACAGGGTGTGGCTTCACGATTGTGCCGCGACACCAAGTCCTATGCCTGCTACGGAGGACGTCCTGCTATGGACGAGCATCGCGCCATGCGCAGCCTTTCTCCCCAGATGATAGTAGGTACGCCAGGTCGTGTCCTGGACCATTTGCAGAAGGGAAATTTCGAGTATGATTCCATAGACACTCTGGTAATAGACGAGTTCGACAAGTCTCTTGAACTAGGCTTCCGTCAGCAGATGGCAGACATACTTTCCATTCTTCCATCTGTCAGGAAGCGCATTCTGCTATCGGCTACAGACAGCCCCGAGATACCCTCATTTGTAGGTGCAGGCAGAGTTCATCGCATGAATTATCTTGCGGATACCGACACCGATTATGCCGACCGCATCAGCCAGTATCTGCTTCGTTCTCCAGAGAAGGACAAACTGGAGACACTGGGTCATCTGCTCTGTTCTTTGGGCAGTAGCCCCAGCATAGTCTTTCTGAACTATCGCGAGGCTGTGGATCGTGTCTATCAGTACCTCCACAAGGCAGGCTTCTGCGTCAGTGCTTTCCATGGTGCCATGGAGCAGAAGGACAGAGAAAGAGCCCTGTTTCGCTTCCAGAGCGGATGTGCCAATGTGCTTGTCAGCACCGATCTCGCCGCTCGCGGATTGGACATTGCCGATGTGGAGAATGTCATACACTACCATCTGCCTCTGAACAACGAGGCTTACATCCATCGCAACGGCCGTACGGCCAGATGGGATAGGGCAGGTGCATCCTACCTGATATTGGGCCCCGAGGAGAATCTCGACAAACTTGATTGCCTCACGGACGTCACTCCCATGGAAGTGCCCGGTTCTTCTCAGATACCCTCTTCCAAATGGGAGACCCTTTACATTGGCCGAGGCAAGAAGGATAAAATCAACAAGGTGGATATCGTAGGTTTCCTCAGCAAGACGGGTGGTCTCGGTCGCGACCAGCTGGGCATGGTCACGGTATTTCCTCATTGGTCCTTTGCGGCGGTAGACCGTAGTTGCATTCGCTCGCTTATGTCGCGCATCGAGGGACAGAAGATAAAGGGCCAGAAGACCATCATCGAACCCATACGCCGTTAGGCATCCTTATCCCCCCCCACACACACATCGCTTTACCCCAAGATATTATCTATAATTTTTAGCAACAACATAACAAACAACTATACATGGCAACAGTAGACGACAAGAAAATCATTTTCTCTATGGTTGGCGTTAGCAAGACTATAACGCAGAACCAGAAGCAAGTATTGAAAAACATCTACCTGAGCTTCTTCTATGGTGCAAAGATTGGTATCATAGGTTTGAACGGTTCGGGTAAGACCACGCTCATGAAGATCATTGCCGGTCTCGAGCAACCCTCACAAGGTGAGGTGGTATGGAGCCCCGGTTACAGTGTAGGTTATCTGGAGCAGGAACCCTATCTGGACGACGAGAAGACCGTTCTCGAGGTCGTTAAGGAAGGTGTGAAGAACGTGGTGGACGCTCTGGACGAGTACAATGCCATCAACGACAAGTTCGGTTTGCCCGAGTACTACGAGGACGAGGACAAGATGAATGCCCTCTTCGCACGACAGGGAGAGCTTCAGGACATACTGGATGCTACCGATGCATGGAATCTGGATAGCCGTCTGGAGCGTGCTATGGACGCTCTGCGTTGTCCTCCTGCCGACCAGAAGTGTGCCGTACTTTCCGGTGGTGAGCGCCGTCGTGTTGCACTTTGCCGCCTGCTCTTGCAGAAGCCCGATGTGCTCCTGCTCGACGAGCCCACCAACCACCTGGATGCTGAAAGCATTGACTGGTTGGAGCAGCACCTGCAGCAGTACGAGGGTACCGTTATCTGCGTTACCCACGACCGTTACTTCCTGGACGATGTAGCAGGTTGGATTCTTGAGCTCGACCGTGGCGAGGGTATACCCTGGCAAGGCAACTACAGCTCTGGGCTCGACCAGAAGACCAAGCGCATGGCTCAGGAGGAGAAGGTGGCCAGCAAGCGCCGCAAGACTCTGGAGCGTGAGCTTGAATGGGTACGCATGGCTCCCAAGGCTCGTCAGGCCAAGGGTAAGGCTCGTCTGAAGTCCTACGAGAGCATGCTCAATCAGGAACAGCGCGAGCGCGAGGAGAAACTGGAAATCTTCATCCCCAATGGTCCCCGTTTGGGCAACAAGGTTATCGAGGCTCACGGCTTGAGCAAGGCCTATGGCGACAAGACCCTCATCAAGGACCTCGACTTCATGCTTCCTCCCAATGGTATTGTGGGTGTGATAGGTCCCAACGGTGCCGGTAAGACCACCCTGTTCCGCATGATTATGGGCTTGGAAACTCCCGATGCAGGTACCTTCGAGGTAGGTGAGACCGTAAAGTTGGCCTATGTTGACCAGAGCCACAAGGACATCACCGCCGATGCCAGTGTCTTCCAGGTTGTCAGTCAGGGCAACGAACTCATCCGTATGGGAGGTCGCGACATCAACACCCGCGCTTATCTCTCACGTTTCAACTTTACCGGTGCCGACCAGGAGAAGAAGTGCGGAGTACTCTCCGGTGGTGAGCGAAACCGTCTGCATCTTGCCATGGCACTGAAGGAGGAAGGTAATGTGCTCCTGCTCGACGAGCCCACCAACGATATCGACGTTAACACCCTGCGTGCTCTCGAGGAAGGTCTTGAAGCCTTTGCCGGTTGTGCCGTGGTGATCAGTCACGATCGTTGGTTCCTGGATCGTATCTGCACCCACATCCTTGCCTACGAAGGTAATGGCGAGGTGTTCTTCTTCGAAGGTTC
>JAEIGA010018369.1_pt1 | contig 10648 bp, 13 predicted proteins | sample 9270691 | NCBI WGS metagenome assembly JAEIGA01 (sample SAMN17057246, study PRJNA624740) | gut metagenome | biome: biome; isolation source: fecal sample | host: Bos grunniens | place: China: Xizang | collected 2019 | reverse complement strand
TCGTGAGTCTTTCCGACTCCGATATACCAGTTGGAATAAGGGTGTTCCCTGTAGTCAGCACCCTTCCTCCAGTCATCACCAAGGTTGGCGATCACACGGCCATATTCCGGAATCACGTGCTTCCTGTTTACGATGCCGACTCCATTGAACGACAGTCTGCCGTTCTCATCGGTGATGAGATCTCCGAGTTCAATAAGCGAATAACCCCAATATCTCGCCTCAAGAACATAATCGATGAAGTCCTTGAACCAGGATGTCTGGAAATAAGCCTGTACTTCATCATCGGTATCTCCCTGTGCATTGACCAGCTTGAATGCCCTGCACTTGACGAATCCGTTGACCTGCTCGACGGCTCCGGACAGATGGTTGTCCAGCTCCACGTCATTATAGATGTCATACAGGTGACACCTGTTGGGATTCTCGATATTGATGGCCGTCTGGCAGGCACGTCTCCAGTGGGATATGTCGTGCTCCACAAGTCGGTCGGTCTCGTTCATTCTGTCAATGACCACGCGCTGGAAGCGCTTCCTGTCCTGTGGCTTGGACAGGTCGAATTCTCCGTCCCTCCGAGTCTTGATCACGAGGTTCTCCTTGTTGTCATCAGCGGCTATGCGCTGGATCATATCCTTGACAAATGTTCTTACTCCCATAATTACCAGACGTTATTGATTTTTGTTTCAGAGCCGCACAGCAGGGGCATTCCTTCGCCGTCTCCGTCATCGGATGATACAAGTGGAAGATCCGGCACGATCTTGCCGTTCTGCACGCTTTCAAGCCACTTTATGGCACGATCATATCTTTCTTTCCTGACCTCCGCCCCCATCCTTCCGGATGCGGATGCAGCCATATGGTAGAGAGCGATGTCACACACATACATAAGGATCTGCGGATTCCTGGCAGTACCTGACGCTGAGAATATGGCATTACAATCATATTTGTGTCTGAGATATCCAGATATTTCCTCGATTGCCTCTCTTTCTGCATTTGCCCTGTTCTGCGGATCTGTCTGAGTAGTGACTTTGAGGGCAAGATCTCCTATGACTACCTTGTAGTCTTCGGCTTCTACGAACTGGTACATATCTGTCATTTTGTAATGTAGAGAGCACGTTTCTCAATGTCCTGAATGGTTGTCCCCCTCTTGAATCGACCTTTGGCGATAAGTTCCTTGAGTGTCTTCTTAGGTACCACCTTGAGAGATCCGTTCATCATAATGACGAAATATCTCATCTTGAAGAGTTTCGCAAGCTGATTTGCTTCCTTCACCTTGCGTTTGAATCTGATTCCCCAGATAATTTTCTTGATTGACTGAAACATCTTTTTCATATTGCTACCACGTATTTTTAGGCGATGGTCGTTCTCCGAACATCGGTGTGAATGTCGAACTTCTGTGCTGTCTCTGAAGTATCCAGATTGCCCCTTCGTCTGCATCCGGAGCATCGTCGTGAACGTTACTGCCACGCTCCAGCGCAAGGGTCTGTTCTATGCCGACCTGCATATCCATAGAGTCCTTCAGTGCTTCATTGTAATAGACGAATCCTCTTTCCCAGAGAGGACTGACGGATTCGATCCTGGCGATCTTGTCAGGCTTCTTCCTCCTGTCTGCCGTTATCGGCAGCTGGTAACCTCTGATCTCGCCTTCGGTGGCGAACTCGTCGAGGATGGTATCCTGCATAAAGTTGGCTTCCATATAGTATGATACCGCCACATTCTCCGGCAGGCGTTCGTGGAAGTTGTAGAGCCATCTCACCATTCCCCCGACAGTGTCCTGACGGACATAACAGTCGATTAAATGCAATTCATTACCCTTCTTGCCCCACACCCTTGATGCCTTGTAGTCGTTGCTCTTGGTAGCCTTGAATGACGGGTCGGTGTAGCAGACGATCTGATCGTACTTGTTGAGCGGAAGGATCTTCCTGTACCGGATCCATTCCTGCTTGAAGATGCTTCCCTCGGTGATAGGGTTATGCATCATCTCCTTATTCCAGGAGCGGTATCCTACGAATTCAGCATATTCCTGAGCTTCTTCCTTCGTCCATTTCTCCTTCCAGACCGGATTGCCATCCTTGTCAACGGCATAGATGGTGGACAGGTGGACACCTTTCTTCTTGGATATCTCGGCGAGGACAGAGGTCTTTGAAATGAGGTTGCCGACCATAATGAATCTTCCTCGGCCGACATCGAGAGCACCGAAGAGTGCTGATGTAACCCACTCTGTCATCTCCCTGACACGTCTCTCATTTCGGCAGAGCTCGTCGTCATCAAGGTCGTCGATGACGATATAGTCAGGACGCGACTCCCTGTCCCTGAGTCCTCGCGGTGATTGTCCTCGACCGCATCCGAGGAACTTGATTCCGGACTGTGTCTTGAACTCTCCGGCCAGCCAGCTTCCGATGCTCTTCTGTTCACCGAAATCAGAAATGAGCCTCTTGTTGTATTCAAGTTCGGCCTGGATGTCAGACAGGAGCCTTATGGCAGAGTCTTCCGCCTTTCCGACAATCACCATAAAGTGAATCAGCGGCATATCCTGGAACATAAGCCATAGCGGAACGAATATGTCCATATGCGTTGACTTGGCGTGTCCTCTCGGCCACTTGAATACGGCCTTCAGATTTGGCGTATTCTTGATCTTATATGCAGCCTTGTTGTGGAACGGGGCATTCGGGATGAGCCTTACAGGAAGGCCGGTTGTCTTGTCCTTGAGGGTGAGGTAGTGAGGGAAGTAGTATTCGCAGAACTGAGCATAGTTCTTCCTCAGGCGTGCAATGCGTCTGTCGCGTTCCACGGGAGTCTCTATTCGCAGGTCTGACGTGTCTGTCATCGACTGGACACGTTTGCAGTGCTCCTTCCATCTGGCGAGCATCTGCTTCTCCACTTCCTTGCTTACCATAGATTACAGTCCTTTGGAGTTCATTGCTTCGATGATGTACTTGTCCTGGTACTTGTTGATGGCCTTGATCAGTTCCGGTGTCACCTCGGGGTCGGTCTGTGATCTGAACTCAAGCCATTTGCTGAATGCCATAAACACTTCGATGGCATCAACCACGTTCGCCTGCTTGTCAAGCTTCTCGACTACTGCCGCCAATTTGGCCAGCTTATCGCCCAGGCCGGCAATAAGCGTCGGATCATCCGAAGCATTGACCTGATCCAGAAGATTGTTGACCGTCAGAAGCAGTTTGTTCACCAGCTCCGGACGTGTGATCTGCTTGGCAGCTCTTGCTTCCTTCCAGTTATCCTCCTTGCACCATCTTGAGATAGTAGCCCTTGAGATCCCGATCTTGTCGGATATCTCGATCATTTCTGCTCCTGACAGGTATAGTGTCCTCGCCAGGGATCTTTTCTTTTCGTTCTCCGCCTTGCTCATCATTAATGAATTTTGGGCGAAAATGGCCGTTGAAAACCTTTCGCGCAAGAAAGTGTGCAATGGTTGCACACTATTATGCAACGGTTGCATACTTTCTTTGACGGGTCTCCCATACGGGCTATAATTGCAGGCAAAAAGGATTGTTATGCCACCAAGAGTAAGACTTACGAATGAGACGTTGAACTGCTACGGCACCTGGCTGGTGACAGCCGGAGGCGACATATCGCAGTACCTGAGAAATCCGATACTTCTATATATGCACAGGCGAGGCACCGTCATCGGTCTTGTGGAAGACATCAAGGTAGATGGAGAAGAGATCACAGGCGTGCTCAAGTTCGACGAGGCGACGGAGTTGAGCAGACAGACCAAGCAGCAGTATGAATGCGGAAGCCTTCGGATGGTGAGTGTCGGCATCGACATCATCGAACTGTCTGATGCTCCGGAACTGCTGAAGCCGGGACAGACTTGTATGACAGTGACCAAGTGGAAGCTCCGCGAGGTGTCGCTTGTGGACCTCGGTGCCAACGACGATGCGATCAGACTGCATAAAGACGGTCAGATGCTTGAACTGAATGAGGGAGGTGCGAACAGCCTTCCACGACTTAATATCAACAATAAATCTAAAAACAAGATGGAATTAACAGCATTGGCCCTCTTGCTGGGGCTTCCTGAGACTGCGACAGAGGCGCAGATCCAGGCCAGAATCGCAGAACTGATGGGAGCCGAGACATCCCTTCAGGCACTCCGTCTTTCTGCCATCACTCTTGCTGTGGACACAGCGGTGAAGGAGAGGAAGATCACGGCAGACAAGAAGGAGCATTTCGTGAAGATCGGTGAGCAGATGGGTATCGAGAGCCTTCAGGCCACACTTGATGCGATGTCACCGATGGTGAAGCTCAGTCAGAGCATTAATCCGGCCGGCGGCAGTTCGGAGTATAAGAAACTCGGAGACGTTCCTTCAGACCAGCTCGCTGACCTGAAAGAGAATGAACCGGAGACTTACCGCAAGCTCTTCAAGGCCGAGTATGGATTCGATTGCGAACTTTAATCAACTTTAGCGATATGATGAAGATTATTACAATTCTCACTGCGCTCCTGTTCAATTGTGTTACAGGTGTCGCACTCGGAGGCTTCGTCGGGATTGACCCTGTCGTCGGAGCCCTCGGAATGAACGGCGTTTCAGTCGTTGTCAGCCTTCTTCCTCAGGAGACAGGTATTATGAAGGTCGGAGTCTTCCGCGAGCTGTGGACCGGCGAGATGGTGAAGACTTTAAGAGGCGGACTCGATGGCTCTTGGCTGGATGGAATCCCGGATGCCACATCTGCCGTCAATAACGACGTGATCCATCTTGTGGATGTCGGAGTGGATCCGGACGTACTCATCAACAATACGACCTATCCTATACCAACGCAAGAGCTTCCTGATGGCGACATAGCTATCACTCTGGACAAGTTTCAGACCAAGGTAACTCCTATCACTGATGACGAACTCTATGCATCATCACACGACAAGATGCAGAGGGTGAAGGACTCTCATGCCGCTGCTATCAGCGAAGCGAAGTACCGCAAGTCAGCTCACGCATTCTGCGCGAATGAACATACGGAGAAGACTCCGATTATAAAGACAACTGGTGAGATTGACCCTGCTACAGGACGTAAGAGGATGACTAAGCAGGATCTTCTTGATCTCAAAGCCGCATTGGATAAACTGAAGGTACCGGCAGTGGGCAGACGTCTTGTCCTCTGTGCTGATCATGTCAATGATATCCTCGGATGGAGCGAGGCGTTCCAGCGTCAGTATAATCTGGATAACGTGAACGGCAAGGTGGGAAGACTCTTCGGTTTTGACATCTATGAGTTCAACGACACTCCTGTATATACTGCTGCCGGTGTAAAGAAGGCCGTTGGTGCGACTGCTGAGACAGGTGAGTTCCAGTGCTCGTTCGCATTCTACACTCAGCGCGTTTTCAAGGCGACCGGTTCGACCAAGGTATATCTCCGCGAGGCTGCAACAGATCCTGACAGCCAGCAGAACAAGATCAACTACCGCCACTACTTCATAGCAATGCCTAAGAAGAAGGACGCAGGTGTGACTCTCTGCAGCGGTTATACCGCAGTGGGTTAACATTTAACAAGATGAGATTATGGCAAGATTAAGAGTAAAGAAGCCCTTTGTCGACAAGTTCGACAACAAAGTGGCATATAAGCCCGGTCAGGTGATCACCATTGATGATCCGGACAGAGAAAAAGACCTGATATCGCGTGGCCTCTGTGCAGCAGTAAAGGTCAAGACCTCCGACAAGAAGGATGACGAGGTTCCAACTCAGGAACCTGCATCTGAGGCTGAAATGACGGAGAATCCCGAGGATGTAGCGGACAATCAGCCTGAAGAGTAATGGCCAAGCCATTGAGATATCTCGTCCTGCACTGCACAGCCACGCCGGGAGGCCGTGAGGTGACTGCCGAACAGATCAGGCACTGGCACACTGACCCTGTAAGCAAGGGCGGACGTGGCTGGAGGCAGGTGGGATATACAGATATGATCCATCTTGACGGGACGGTTGAGAGGCTTGTTGACAACAACGAGGATCACAATGTCGATCCGTGGGAGGTTACGAACGGAGCCAAGGGATACAACAGTGTCAGCAGGCACGTGGTGTATGTCGGTGGCGGTGTCACTCCGGAAGGAGAGGACACGCGAACAGAGGCACAGCGCAAGGCTCTTGCGGAATATGTCCTCAAATTCCACAGTCGGCACCCTTCCGTCAGGATCGTGGGTCATAATGAATTGGCAGCGAAGGCCTGTCCGTCATTCGACGTTCCGGCATTCCTGCAAGAAATTGGGATAGTTCAATAATGGAAAACTTTGACATCATAGAACGGATTGTGGACTGGGCTCTGCCTGTCATAACAGGCATTGCCGGCTGGTGGACCGGAAGACGGAAGCAGAAGAACGACTTCCTGTCCGATCTTCAGTCGTCGATAGATCTTCTCTCGGCGAGGAACGCTGAACTCATCAAGCAGGTGACGGAACTGAATGCGACCGTGATAGGCCTGAAGGCGGAGAACAGCACCCTCAAGGCCGAGATCAAGGCAGTCAGGGAAGAGAACCAGCAGATGTCTGATGAGATCAGCAGACTTCGCGAGAAGCTCGACGGTGTCAAGACCATAACAAGAGTCAAGAAAGATGAGAACAAGTAGATTGATGATCCTGATGGCCGTACTTGTGACGGCCTGCTCTCCGAAGGTCTATCCTCCTCAGATTAATGAGGATATACGGGTGAGTGTCGTGGAGAAGGAAATCCCTCGTGACACTGTCGTTGTCATAAAAAAGGACAGCACTATGTTGACTGCACTTGTGGAGTGCAATGCCAGGGGTGAGGCAAGATTGCTGGAAATCGAGCAGCTCAGGAACTCCCTTCGGGCACAGACGACTCTGAGCCTTGAGGACAACAGGCTTGAAGTGAAGACAGTAGTGGATTCGATGGCAATATACCTGACTCTGAGAGACCGTTTCAAGGAGACGGAGAAAGTGGAGACGATCACAGTCACAGAGACCGTGGAGGTTAATATCCTCCACTGGTGGCAGGAAGTCCTGATAAGGGTAGGAGCGGTTTCCCTTGTTGTCCTGGTTCTCTGGGTTGTATTTAAACTCTTAAAACCCCGTTTGAACGGCATTCTAACAGTTGTAAAGAACTTTTTAAATAAGTAAGAAATGGATAAATATGTAAACGGTAGTGACCTCTTGGTTCAAGTTGCAGGCAAGGCGTTCGGACATTGTACATCGCACACAGCGACATTCAACACCGAGACGAAGGATATGGCAGTAAAGCCTGTGGCGACAGAGAAGAAGTCTGCTGCATCTCTTTTCAAGAGCAAGCGAGTGACCGGCCTCTCGGTACAGGTGAAGGCTGACGGTCTCGTAGTCTATGACGATACTGAATCCGGACTCAAGACCATCCTGGGCAAGTGGAAAGTCGGAGAATCTGTTGAGCTGGCTCTATTCGAACGTGAAGGTGACGCGACCCCATACTGTAGTGGCAAATTCGTCATTACTTCTCTGGAGAACACCGCTCCGGCAGGAGAGGACGCGACATACAGTGCAACATTCGACAATGACGGCGCTGTAACCATCGATGAGACCAAGTTGGCAACGACGCCTGTGCAGGGCTAATTCTTGAGGTATGAAGAAGATCGTAAATAAGAAGATCAAGGTGAACGGCAAGGAATATCCTTGCAGGATCCTGATGGGAGCGATGCTCCGCTTTAAGAGACAGACCGGCAGAGATGTAAGCGAGATGTCTCCGACTGATACGGCTGATCTCATAACCTTCCTATGGTGCTGCGTGGTCAGTTCCTGCAATGCGGACGGAGTGGAGTTCGGCCTTTCGCTGGAGGACTTTGCTGACGGGCTGGATGCGGAAAGCTTCAACAGTTTCTATGCTGATCAGGCAGAGGATACGGAAGAGCAAAAAAAAAGTCCGGAGAAGAGCCGAGAATAGAGGTCCTTCTTGGTATGGCGCTGGGGTGTGTGGGGATGAGTCTTGAGGACTTTGAACGATGCACCCCTTTTGAATTCAACGAAGTGATGCTGCAGTGGAGGGAGAACCAGGAGAGAATCGACAGGACGACGTGGGATCAGACACGGTTCCTAGCCACAGCAATGCTCCAGCCGTACAGCAAGAAGACACTTAAGGCTACTGATATCGCACGGTTTCCGTGGGATGAGAAAAAAGAAGAGGTGCCTAAGGGCACCAGCAGCAGGGAGAGGATGGAGGAAGTGAGAAGAAGGCTCGGGAGATGATTATTGGTCTGTTTTCTTAGGATTGGCATCCGCATTAGGAAGATCCCACAAAAACCAAAGGAAGAGGATCCAAAGAAATGTGCTGAATAAGCAAAGTCCTGGCATAGCAAGAAAGAACTCCCACCAAGCAGAAAAAAAATCTTTGAAAAACTCAATCATAGGGCAAATATATAATTAATTTCTTATGTCTGAAACAGTTTCGGTAAAAATCAGGATTGACGATAGCGGTACATTCAAAAATGTGACCGTTGATGCTGAGGATCTGAACAAAGCAATCAAGCACGTCACCAAGCAAGCCAATGACTTCAATAAGTCACTTGTAAACTGGTCCCAGGCTGCCAGCGCCAGCGAATCGCTCAATTCTGTCATTAGTAGTCTTCGCAACACTTGTGCAGATCTGGTAAGCGAATTTAATGATGATCAGGTCGGCCTTGCCAAATTGACTCAGGCTATGAGAAACACTATGGGTGCCAGCGATGATATGGTGGCATCCGTAGAGGGATTGATAGATGCGCAGGAAAGGTTGGGCGTAATCGAAAAGGATGCACAATTGGCAGGCGCTCAGGAATTGGCAACTTATCTTGAGTTGGGAAATAGTCTCAAGACGCTCATTCCTGTGATGAACGATATGGCTGCACAGCAGATCGGAATAGGAGCATCCGGAGAGAGCGTAGCACAGATTGCCTCTATGCTTGGCAAGGTAATGGAGGGGCAGACCGAGGCACTGAGCAGGTATGGATATAAATTCGACGAAGCTCAGAAACAGATCCTGAAGTTCGGCACAGAAAGCGAACGTGCTGCAGTTCTTGCCGAAGTGGTCACATCTTCTGTCGGAGGAATGAATGAAGCCCTCCGCGATACTGATGCTGGACGGATGTTTGAGGCCAAGGTTCAGCTTGATGGAATTAAAGATGCTCTTGGAAGCATTGTCGTAAAACTGATGCCCGTGCTGGACGGACTAGCACAAATGGGTCAGGCTGCGAATGGAATGTTCCAGTTACACAGCTCTTGTAAGGCCGTATGGGAGGCAATGGATGGGATGGGAATCAAAACCGCTATCCTTGCAGCGCATCAGAAAGTTCAAGCAGCAGCTCAAAGAATGTTAGCAGCCAGTGGATACACCGCCGCAGCTGGAACCACAGCACTCAAAGTGGCGACTGTCGCATTATATGGAGCATTGACAATGGGAATCTCCCTGATCATTCAAGGATTGATTGAATTGTTTGCGCGTCTCGGCAATAAGGCGTCTGAGGCCGCCGAAGGTATGGAAGAAATGGATGAGGCTTCAGATGCTTTCAAGCGTACAGCATCTGAAGCCCGTTCTGAGCTCGCGATGCAGACTGTTGCCTTGCAAGATCTGATCAAGAGTAAGGGTGATGAAAAGGAGGCTGTAGATGAGCTTAATCGCAAATACGGTGAAGCATTTGGATATCATTCCTCTGCTGCGGAATGGTATGACATCTTGAAGGCTAAGAGCGCTGACTACTGTCGCCAGCTGGGATATGAGGCGCAGGCAAAGGTCCTGGCCTCCAAGAAGGCCGAAAAAGAGCTGGAGCTTGAAGATATCCGACGACAGAAACAGTCAACAAAGAAATTTGATGATGGCTTCTATCTCGCGCGAGGAACTGATGGCAAAGTCTCCGGCTGGGGTGTTGGAGAACATTATACCAAGGAATATACTGATCTTGTAGCCCAGGAAAATAAACTGTTTGCGGAAACTCAAGCTCTTGGCAAGGCTTTCGACGACTGCATTGGCAAAGCTGCAGACGCTGGCAAGGCATTGGCCACATCCATTTCCGGCACATCGTCAGGTTCAGGTGGTGGTTCTAAAGTCATCGGCGGCCTTTCAAAAGACATCCAGGATTATGTCAATTCAGTTGAAAGGGCTGTAGAGGTAAACCAGACATTCAATTCGGGAATGGCTGACGACGTTGTCCGCCTCAATGCTATGAAATCGGGCATCACTTCATTGATATCCAGATATGGAGCTGAATCAGATGCCATTCAAAAGCTGATAGATGACTATTATGAGTTAAGGTCAGCGATAGGCGAACGTGCAGGGCATATCGAAGTTCCTCTTCCAAAATTGGATATGAAGGGAATGCCACAGGGTTATGAGCCGGAGAAACAGCCAGTTGATCCTGGTTTGGCACCAGTGAAAAAGGAGTTGGAGATTGATATTAAAGGTGTAGATAAAGTAAATGCTGCTACTGAAAGCATCGGTGCTTTGTCTTCCATAATGCAAAGTCTGTCGGGAGTTGTTGGCGAAGGAGCTGCAGCTTGGATTGATTGGGGCGTGAACTTGCTCAATGCCATCGGGCAGGCGATTCCTGCAATCGCTACGTTGATCGCTGCGAGGAAGACAGAGGCGACTGTCAATACTGAGGCAGCTGCAACTGGAGCAGCTGCTTCACAGGCTTCCATCCCATACGTCGGCCCTATCCTGGCAGTGGCAGCGGTTGCAAGTGTCCTGGCTGCCGTGGC
>JAEIGA010018368.1_pt1 | contig 10648 bp, 9 predicted proteins | sample 9270691 | NCBI WGS metagenome assembly JAEIGA01 (sample SAMN17057246, study PRJNA624740) | gut metagenome | biome: biome; isolation source: fecal sample | host: Bos grunniens | place: China: Xizang | collected 2019 | reverse complement strand
TGATATATACGTACAAATCAACCGTGTCCCAAAATACAATAAGTTTACTTGGCTTTACCGTCTTTTTTGCCACAACAGTTTCTTTACCAATTATTTTGTTATCAAGAATATACTGCGCCTGACCTAAAACGTCACCGCTTATAACAGGTGATTTTACGGTATTATCATCCAAAAGATTTTTCGGCGTAAACTTTACGTTAATATTTGAAACGTCTGCTCCTTTTGGCAAGGTAGCGTAAACATCATTTTCAAGCACCAATTCAACCTTTTTTGAAAAAGTTTGTGAAACAGGCAATCTTTCAATCAAATCGCCTTTATTTGCAATTTTCACAGTTTCATAATTACTAAACGCATATTTAAAAAGTTCAGCCGCTTCCAAAAAGTCGGTACGAACCATTCCGTTACGGTTCCAAACCTCCGGCACGTCAAGAAAAATGCATATAAACTTTTTACCGTCTTTTTCGGCACTGGCGGCAAGGCAACGACCCGCCGCATCGGTATTACCTGTTTTAAGACCTGTAGCATAGGGATAATAATAACCGCTTTTATTTATGAGCATATAATTGGTGGAACGAATTGGACGTTCAACCTGTAAATTTGTTTGTGGCATTTTAAATTCAACGCATTTTGCAATTTTATAAAGTTGTTCGTTTGCAATAAAATTGTCAGACAAAATTGCCAAATCGGTTGCGGTTGTGTAATGGTTTTTATCGTGCAAACCGTGGGGGTTACAAAATGAAGAGTTATACATTCCAATTTCTTTGGCTTTTTTGTTCATTTCGTTTGCAAAATCGATATTACTTCCGCAAAAATGCTCTGCCAAAGCATTTGCCGCATCATTGCCCGATGGCAACAACATTAAATAAAGCATATTTCTTACGGTGATTTTTTCGCCAATTTTAAGTCTTGCGGTTGAAGACTGGGTACCGTAAAGCGAAGTTACGGCGTTTTCACTAACAGTTATAGTTTGGTCTAAATCATCGCACAAATCTAAAACGGTAAGCGCAGTCATCATCTTTGTAAGAGATGCGGGATACATTTTCGCATTTTCATTTTTACCGCTTACAATCTCATCATTATCGGGGTTATAAAGCACGTAAGCCGAAGCCGAGATTTCGGGAAATTGGTCTGTTTCTGCCAACACAGTAAAAGCCGTTACCGAAAACAGACAAACCATAATAATTGTTATAATTCTTTTTAACATTTTAACACCGGTGATTATTTTAAAATTTTAGGACAAAATTCACTTAAAGGACAGTTTTCACATTTAGGATTTCTTGCCACGCACACATCTCTGCCAAAAAGCACAGTTCTATGGCAAAAATCGTTGGATTTCTCTGGCGGCAAAAGTTTGCGCATTTCATTTTCAACCTTTAAAGGATTATCGGTTTTAACAAACCCTAAACGGTTGCAAATTCTAATAAAATGCGTATCGGTCACAACGGCGGATTTACCGTAAATATCACCACAAACCAAGTTTGCAGTTTTTCTTCCAACACCTGAAAGTGTTGTAAGTTCTTCAATTGTATCGGGCACCGCACCGCCAAAATCAGTTTCAATTTTTTGAGCAATCAAAACAAGGTCACGTGCCTTTGTTTTGTAAAGACCGCAAGTTTTTATCAACTGCTCTACCCTGCTCAAATCTGCAGTTGCCATTGCTTTGGAAGTTGGAAACTCGGCAAAAAGGGCTGGAGTTACCATATTTACACGTTTATCGGTACATTGAGCCGAAAGACGTGTTGCAATAAGCAACTGAAAAGCATCTTTATATTCGAGCGAACATATAGCATTGGGATAAAGTTGTTCAAGGCGCTCAACCGCCGAAATTACTCTTTGTTTTTTAGTCATTAGCAGAAACCAACTTTAAATCATTTGGCTTAATAAGGTTTAATTTGCGCATTGCTTCACTAATAGCAAGGCAAACAACCGCAGGAAGTACAAAATGCATTAAAACAATTTCAAGCAAACTTACTACGGGAGAAACACCTGCCGCAACCATACTGTCATAAGCCATAAACTGACCAACAAGACCTGCCGAACCCATACCCGAACCCACAGGGTTACTCACCATTTTAAGCACTGCAGATGCCACAGGTCCTAAAATAGCGCTTGATATAATAGACGGCAACCAAATAATTGGCTTTCTTACAATGTTAGGCATCTGAATCATTGAAGTGCCAATACCTTGCGCGATAAGACCTCCAACTTTATTTTCACGGTAACTAATAACCGCAAAACCAACCATATTACAACAACAACCAATAGTTGCCGCACCTGCCGCCAAACCTGTAAGACCCATTGAAATACCAATAGCCGCAGAAGAAATTGGCAAAGTGAGTAATATACCCATTACAACCGATACTATCATACCGCCTAAAATCGGACTTTGCTCAACGTTGATATTAACGAGAGAACCAACCCACTTCATCGCAATTGATATGTAAGGACCAACGAAATAACCCGCAGCGGCACCTGATAAAATACAGCAAACAGGGGTGATTATTATATCAACCTTTGTTCTACCCGCAACTAATTTACCAATTTCAATAGCAACGTATGCTGCAATAAATGCGCCCAAAGGTTCACCTGGGGCACCAATTGCAAATCCTTCATTCGCAATGTTTGGAAATGCGCCTATCATACCGCAAACAGCAGCAGCCACAGTGGTAAGCGGCGCTGATTTCAATTTACAAGCAACACCAACACCAATACCCGCACCGGTAAGCGTTTTTGCAACACTGCCAATAGCATTTAAATAATCGGCAACTGCATTTGCACCAACAAGTTTTGCGACTTGGCAAATAATTGTACCAATGATAAGTGTTGAAAACAGCCCATAAGCCATTCCCGAAAGCCCATCAATAAACAAACGATTTAAATACTTTTTCATTTTAAATTTTCCTTTCTTTTGGAATTTCTACACATTTATATCATTATACAAAATTTTATAATTTTTTACAAGTATAAAATATAAAAAGACAGCACATAAAGTGCTGTCTACTTGCAAAATTTTGTATCATTTTTTATCAAAACGGTTTCTTCACCCACAACTGCAATATTCTCCCAAGGGATAACAACATCCTCCCTTTTGCCAAAAAGCCCGAATAGACGTTGTTTGCCGTAAATTACAATAGCAGTAATTTTACCGTTTTTACTATCAAACTCAATATCCGAAACAAACCCGAGCAAATCACCCGTTTCCATACAAACAACTTGCTTATGGCTTAATTCTTCTATCCTGCAATACATATTCCACACTCCAAAAACGTTATGTAAAATATATATGCAAAAATTCTCAAAATCAGTCGCTGAAAATTACACCATCGTCGTCTTCTTCATCTTCGCCGTTTTCTTGTGTTTTTACAGGTTTCTTTTCTTCAACTTCAAGACCTAATCTCTTACGCTTTTCGATATCTTCGTCGGGATGTTCGGCATAATATGGGTCTATAACATACTTCTTTATGCTTGGGAATGTGCAAAATTGAACAAGCAAAGCGTTAAAACAAGGATACACACAAACAAAACATAACAATTCGATTAAAATAACGTAAAGCGAAAATTTACTAAGAAGAAAAATCAATGCAATATTAAACGCTAAAATAAAAGCATTAACAAACAAACAAAGGAACGAATATTTGAAGTTTATGAATACAAACTTAAAACTGTTTGAATATGCTTGTTTTAATGTGTAATCAAAGGTGATAATAAGAGTCCACAAATAATAGCACATCATTGTAAATGTAACAAACATAGCAAGTGTAATACCTGTGCCAATAGTACCATACATTCCTTTCACACCCGAAAAGAAGTAGATATCAAAAATCAAAAATGCATAAACAAAGGTATTTATAATACCTGCCAAAATTGACTGTTTTAAGTTTTTGCGGATAGTTTCAAAAAAGTCACTAAGCCCGAAAGAGTGTTTATCTCTTGCGGTGTTTCTTGCAACGTTAGTAATACCAACGTTTGCGATACCGTTTGTAAATAGGGATAACGAAATTAAAGTGTACACCAAATTGATTGTTATGAATTTCCAAAAATTGCGGAAAAACATTTCAAAAAATACCACAATACCCTTTTTCTTGGGTGCGTCTTTTGGGATACCGGGTCCCGCTTTGTCATAATTAAATAAACCGAAAAATCCTGCCATTTTTTTGCTCCTGATTATTTTTTATAAATAAGTTTTTCACTAACTAAAATTGACTTATAGCCCAAAATATAAGCACCATAAGCGATAAGAGGAATAAATAACAACATTGCATAGATTGCCAAAATATGCGGCAATTGAAGTTCCGAAACATAACCGCCATTATTTGTTATCATAATAATTGCTTCATACAAATGCGAATTTAAGAAAGCAAATAAAGCAACCGAAACGCTTTTAGCAAATGTGTTCTTACCAATAAGTAAAACTGTAAATAGAATTATAGAAGGTAAAGCAGTTAAAGCGCCAATTTGTAAACCCTTAAACTTATTTTCTTCTTTTAATCCTATTCGAACGGCATTTGTATCTTTAAAGCCCAAATTCCACAATTCATTATAGACAAAAACGCCCATCATAAAAAGTAAAAATATTTGAGAAATCACGTTCCAAATTGTAGCAGTTTTTTTGCTCACTTGCGAACGAATATCAATCTCGCTGATTTCGTAACCTTGGTCTATATATTCTTGTTTTTTCGTGTCTTCGCCGTCTTTATTGTAGTGCGTGTAAAGTTCTACCTGTTCTGCACCGTCTTTCACACCGTACGCTTTATAACCAATAACATCGGTAAATAACGCAACTTCAATAACATTAAGCGTTATAACAAGAAAAAAGCACATTACACATCCAACGGCGCATTTTCCATACAATTTTAAAGATTTTAATAAAATTTCCTTCATATTAACACCCATTTAAAAAAGATATTACCATTATAAGTTAAACAAAGATAAAAAGCAAGTATAAAACAAAATTATAAAAAAATTTACAATTTATTTATAAAATAAGCATTTTACACTATTTTATCATTTCGTTAAATTGCTCTTCGCTGATAACCGGAACACCTAATGCATTTGCTTTGTCAAGTTTACTGCCCGCTTCTTCTCCTGCCAATACATAATTGGTTTTTTTAGAAACCGAAGACGAAGTTTTACCGCCAAAACTTTCAATAATTTCACTCGCCTCTTTACGTGACAAAGTTGGCAAAGTGCCTGTAAGTACAAAAGTAAGACCTACAAAACGGTTATCTTTAACTTCTTTTAATGATTTTAAGTTTAGACCCAATTCTTTGAATTTTTCGATCATAACCTTAGTACTGTCTAAAGAGAAAAATTCATAAGCAGACTCGGCTAAAATACTGCCAAATCCCTCAATATTCTCAAATTGCTCTTTTGTAGCATTTAAAATAGCATCGATATCACCAAAATGCTCTGCCAAAAGTTTACCCGCTTTAGCCCCGATATGACGAATACCTAAGGCAAACAAAAATTTTGATAAATCATTTTGTTTAGAATCTTCAATTGCTTTTCTAAGATTTTTAACCGTCTTTTCGCCTGTACGTTCCAACTTTGCAACTTTTTCGTAATCTAAAGTATACAAATCAACAATATTATGAATCAAATCAGCGCCAAGCAATTGCTCTAAAACAGCAGGTCCCAGACCCTCAATATCCATTGCATCTCGTGAAGTAAAATGAATTAAATGACGAAGTAATTGCGCAGGACAATCGGCATTTGTGCAACGAATAACTGCTTCGTCTCCCTCACGGAAAACAGGTGAATTACAAGAAGGACAATTAGCGGGCATTGTGTATACCGGCGAGTTTTCATTATGAAATTTAACTGCTAAAACTTCAGGAATAATATCCCCTGCTTTTCTAACAATTATCGTATCACCAATAGCAATTCCTTTAGAAGAAATAAAATCTTGGTTATGAAGTGTAGCACGGCTGACAGTAGTACCCGCCAACTGAATTGGTTCAAATATAGCAGTAGGTGTTAGCGCGCCGGTTCTGCCAACACCAATTTCAATCTCTTTTAGCACAGTTTCTTTTTCTTCGGGCGGATATTTAAAAGCCACTGCCCATTTAGGAAACTTTGAAGTGCTACCCATCGTTTCTCGATAAGCGAGATTATCGCTCTTTACAACAGCACCGTCAATATCATAAGGTAAATTACCACGTGAATTACCAATACGTTCTATTTCAATTATTGCCTCTTCAATATTTTGGCATTTTTTATATGTTGGTAAAACATTGAAACCCAGACTTTTTATAAAATCAAGCGTTTCAATATGAGAAGTAAAGGTCTTGTCGGTTATTCTTTGAATATTAAAGACAAAAATATCAAGTTCTCGTTCGGAGGTGATTTTTGGATTTTTTTGACGAAGCGAACCTGCCGCCGCATTACGAGGGTTTTTAGCGGGTTGTTCACCTAAAAGTTCTTGACGTTCTACAAGTTTCAAAAAACTTTCTTTTGGCATATAAACTTCGCCACGAACTTCGAGTTCACCCATAAATTCAATTGCTTTGGGAATAGATTTAATTTGCAACAAGTTTGCAGTAACGTCTTCTCCTACTTCACCATCGCCACGGGTGGAACCACGAAAAAACAAACCGTCACGGTACTCAAGCGAAACCGAAAGACCGTCTATTTTCGGCTCAACCGAAAATGCAGTCTTGGTTGTATCAATTTTTTCACCAAACGAACGTAATTCCTCAAAATTAAAAACATCTTGAAGACTTTCCATCTTAACCGAGTGTCTGACTTCGGTAAAAAGTTTTGAAACCGCACCGCCAACCATTTGAGTTGGAGAATCGGTTGCTTTAAACTGCGGAAACTCACTCTCCAAATCTTCTAATTCACGAAGCATTGCATCATATTCAAAATCTTCAATTTCGGGTGAATCTTCAATATAATATTTTCTGTTATGATATTTAAGTGTTTCGCTTAAATATTTAATTCTTTCTTCTGCTTTTATGATGTCCATCTTATTCTCCCATCACACCGTAGTCGTTTATTAGTCCTGCTGTATTATCCGTTTCTTCTTCAATAACGTTTGTAAAACCGTCAGGAACAGCACCAACAATAACAGTTTGCGCCGCAATTGCCGAGGTATTTACCGAAATATTTCTTTTATAACCGGCAATTAGCAAACTACCGTTTATTCTTATTTTAACAATAACCCTATGTAAAACTTGATTTATTCCTGCATTCCTAAATTCGTGTTCGAAATCAACAAAAGCGGTTGATGTCATTTGCATTTTAAATTTCACATCAGGTCCAAAACCTGCTATGAAAGTGTTATTGAAAAAAGTACCAATCGGTATTCCAACAGTATATCGTTCTTTTTTTGAAATAATGTCTGAGATTTTATTGGAAATATGGCTTTTTAAATAATTGATTTTATATGTATCTATTTCAAGCGCCTTAATATTACCGTTGCTGTCACGACTCAAAACCGCAATATCATTATAAGAAAAATTTTCATTTTCCAAAACTTTCACAATTGCTTGATTTGCTGAGTTTAGCATTATGGTTTCGGCTTGGCTATGAGCATACCGCAAAACAATTGGTTGAATCTTTATATAAATATACCCCAAGATAACACAAAAAACAAGTAAAACAATAAGCCAAGAAAACAAAAACTGTTTAGATTTATTTGACTTTCTTCTTATATGAAACACCGCCTTTCGCACAATACATTTTACGGAAAGCGGTGTTATTTGTTACGATAAATTAAAAACTATTTTGTTTTTGCTTCAACAAGTGTTTTTATAATTTCAGCAACATTATCGAAGCCAATACGACTGTTTATGCAAAGGTCATATCCCGCAGCGTCGCCCCATTTAAAACCTGTGAAGTGACTGCAGTAACCTGCTCTTCTTTTGTCTGCTTTACGGATTATGCTTTCAGCCGCACCACGAGGAATCTTTTCGTATTCACAAATACGGTCAATACGTTGTTCAATATCAGCGTGGATGAAAACGTTTATAACATCGTCTCTGTCTTTCAAAATGCTATTAGCACAACGGCCAACAAATATACAAGACTCATCCTTTTCTGCAATTTCACGAATAACGTCTGCTTGAGCACTGAATACACGGTCGCCAAGCGGAACGTAAGACATACCGGAAATTGAAGAATTAAAAGGATTTACACCCAAAGACATTGAGTAAAGTAAACTGTTAGTTGGGTGTTCATCATACATGTGCAAAACATCTTCACTAATGCCGCTTTTTACTGCACCAAGTTCAATTAGTTCTTTGTCGTACATTTTTATATTTAACATTTTAGCAAGTTTACGTGCGATTTCGTGACCGCCGCTGCCATATTGTCGACCAATTGTAATAATAAATTTTTTTGCCATTAAATACACCTCTATATATTAGATTTGATTTTATAATTATTATACCTTATAATGGCATATTTTGCAAGAAATTTTTATATTAGATAATAAGAAGAAAATAATATTCTTTACCAAACTTTTCAAATACCACTTGACAATTTTGCGGCAATGAAGTAAAATATCATATGTTGTGCGGGTGTGGCGGAATTGGCAGACGCACTAGCCTTAGGAGCTAGCGCTTACGCGTGCAGGTTCAAGTCCTGTCACCCGCACCATAAAAATTCCAAGAACTAAATGTTCTTGGAATTTTTTTATGCATATTATCTTTATAAAAATATCAAATCCAACAAAGTTTCAACTTTGTTGGCTTTTAATAAACATTATGCGAAAATAATAAGTAATCCCACAAGCATACCTACAATTGCCGAAAATGCAGGTAATTTACTATGGTACATAAGAATAGATTGCGGTAAAATTTCGCCAAAAACAACGTAAAGCATAGCGCCGCTTGCAAACCCCAAACTAAGAGTTAATCCCAAAGGTCCTATTTCACCAAGCCAATATCCGAACAAAGCGCCAAGCATTGTTGGTATTCCGGTTGCGGCAGTAATTAAAACCGCCTTCACTTTCTTCATGCCACCGCTTATTAGCGGCACTGAAACCGCCATACCTTCAGGTATATTATGCAAACCAATAAGTATTGCCAAAATCAGTGATGCTTTTCCAAATGCAGCATCTTCAACAGCATAAGAAGCACCAATTGTCATACCTTCAGGCACGTTATGAAGTGCTATTGCACAAGCCATAACTATACCGGCAACAAAAAGTGAAAGTTTATTATCGTTTTTTGTTACGTGGTGTTCCAAATGGTCGCTATGTATAAGTTCATCCAAATCGTCAGCCGTTTTAGGATGGCTTTCGTCAATATGGGCAAGTTCAGGTGTGGTTTTACGGTCAATAATATAATTTAAAAGATATGTAACAGCAACGCCAAGCGCCACAGATAATATTACATTTAAAATGCCTGTTCCCGTTTCAATGGCTTCTACCACCAAATCAAAACAAACAACACTAAGCATTACACCTGCCGCAAAACTTAAAAGCAAACTAACCGTACGGTTAGAATCTTTTTGAAGCAGCGCACCAACCAAACCGCCGAATCCGGTTCCAAAAACGCCTGCAATAGCAGTTGATATCAGCAACGTTTCAATAACACTCATCGCAAAAACTCCTTAAAAAATTCAACATACCGATAATATCACAATTTTCAAAAACTTGCAACATTTTTTGACAAAAATTTAAAAACAAACCGCAATCATTTCGGATTGCGGTTTGTAACTATTTATTAAGTCTTGCTTCAATGTAGAAACGCTTATCCTTTGCGTTACCCATCGAGAAAGTTTTACGTGGCAAAGAACCGTCTTGCTTAATCGCAGGAAAAAGTTCATTTTTTTGCATACCGTCAAAAATAAATCCTAAAGTATTGGATTGTTTTGACAAAGAATACACTACGTCTTCACCGTGAATATAATCGATTTCGCCACCATTTTTAGCCAAATATGCATCTAACCAAGTTTGCAAAGTACCAACTGCCAATTTACCTGTTGGTTTTACTGAAATTTCTTTTACAGTATCGCCGTAGCAACAAGTGAATTTTTGCGCATCATCGCCATAATATTCACCGCCGTGTGCATCTACAAAATCGGCAAGTAATTTTTCAGGGTTTACATCAAATAAAACACGGTAAATTGGTTCAAACTCTAAAGAATAATCATGAATATTTACAATTTCAACCATTGCAAATTCAGAGTTGCATTCTTTAGCAGTAGCAAGTGAATGATTACCGTCACCTACTGCAAACAAGAATTTATCTTCTTTGCCTTCAATCAATTTTTCTAAAGCAGTTTGAAGATTATCGGCAGTATTTTTATCAACCGCAAAACCTTTAATATAACCGCTATTTTGCATTAAATCAAAATCATAAACTTTTTCATAATCATCTTTCTTTTGTGACAACGGCTCAATAACCGACATATCGGGGTCGTCAATCAAAAGCATAACGTGAGGAAGTTCTAATTCGGCATCTTTACGAATTTCAACACGAGGCGGTATTCTTTCTAAAACAGTGGCTTCAGTGGCTCTAACTAAGGTTTTAGCACCTTTTTCGTATGAATAGTCATCAAGTTTTATAAGACCAACTATTCCCTTTCTAATTTTACCGCCCGAAACTTCACGTTCAACGTAAATAAATGTATCGTCAACCTTTTGAAAAACGTCATTTTTAATATATTCCTGCATTTTAGCATTTATTTTTGAAATGCG
>JAEIGA010018367.1_pt1 | contig 10648 bp, 10 predicted proteins | sample 9270691 | NCBI WGS metagenome assembly JAEIGA01 (sample SAMN17057246, study PRJNA624740) | gut metagenome | biome: biome; isolation source: fecal sample | host: Bos grunniens | place: China: Xizang | collected 2019 | reverse complement strand
TCCTGGCGATCTTTTCCGAATCCTCACCTCGACGGATCATTCCATGGGTGATGATGCTCAGAACCAGAGGAGCAATGCCCAGAACAGGGCAGAGCAGCACCGCGATGCACGACAGCACCAGCAGCAGGGTGATGTTGCTTTTCTTTTCCATAATTCAGTCAGTTTTTACTATCTGCCTTCCATAAGATATAGTAACCTATGCAAGCCATAGGTATGAGCAGCTTCAAGATCAGTGACGTAGGCTGATTATCGATACAATTGTCTATAATGACTGCCAGTACCAATATTACAGATACAATGAGTACCCATTTTGCTATCTTCAGAAACTTTGACATGACACAAAACTCCAGAGAACGATACACATTTATATACAAGACATCTCGACTTCGCTCGACATGACATTTTCGACACCATAAATATATATATATATAGTAAAACATGCAAATAAATCGCATTTATATTGCAACGCCTGTCGGCAGAGTGCAAAAGACAGGTAACATTACCGACGCACATTTTGCGTAACGCCTTATATTTCAATATATTACAAACCACATCTGTCGGCTGAGCGTAGTTAAGATTGCACTCAGCCGACAGCAGTGGTAGCATCAAGCAAACATTTATATCAGAACACCTGTCGGTAATGACATCTTTGAAAATGCAAAGAGTTTCTTTCCGAGATCCTTCAGGGAGGCTCCTATATGATATACATCTTCATCCACAATCAGGAAACGGTCGTGGATGTCTTCCTTTTCAGTAAGGACGATCGGAGGATACTGTGCATTATGTTTGACAAGGTCCTGCTGCAGAATCGACGAAACCTTTCCTGTCATGATTTCTGCAGTTACTCCTCCTTTTCTTTTGGACAGCATCAGCAGGACGCTTTCATCTATGTAATTGTCTATCAGCACCAAGGTCTTCTCTGCCGACTTTATGAGGTTTGAGGCAAAAGTATAAGCATCGAAAATCTGGCCGTCGAAGAAAACACCTTCTACCGGAGGCAGGGAAGTGCGGACGAAGAAGTCGATCTTACTCCCATATTCATTCAAAAGAATCTCATGTTCCATAAGACGCCTATTAACTCTACCTTCAAAATCTGCCAAACGCTGATTAACCGAATATCCACGCAGCATATACTCTTTCAACACCGACGTAGCCCATCTTCTGAAATTTATGGCATTTTTGCTGTTTACTCGATAACCGACAGATAATATCATATCCAGATTAAAATACTTAACGCGATAGGCCTGCTGTCCTGCATTACCCATATGTTCCAAAATGGAACATGTGCCGTTTTCTTCCAACTCTCCGCTATCATAAATATTACGGATATGTTTTGTTATTGCTGGACGACCTACAGAAAAAAGCAGCGCTATCTGCTCTTGCGTAAGCCATACTGTTTCATCACTGACGAGGACATCGACCTTCAGCAATTCATCCGGCTGATAAATCACAATTTCTCCTTTGTCATACGTACACTCCTTTAATTCTTTTCTTTCCATAAGCGCTACTTTTTCCATAAAGTTCAACATATGGAAAACGTTTGCCAAATAAATGTGACGAAAAACGATGATCATAAAAAACATTTTTCCGTTTCTTATGATCATCGCACTTTTCTTATCCGTTTATTTGGACTTGTCTATTTGTCACTTACCACGATCTGGCCGTCACGGACATCCACGAGGATGGTGGAGTCGCGGTGGACATGGCCGTCGAGGATGGATTTGGCAAGGAGGTTTATGAGTTCCTTCTGCATGAGTCGCTTGATCGGACGGGCACCGTACTGAGGTTCATAGCCCTTTGTGCTCATATAGTCCACAAATCCGTCTGTAAACTCGACGCTGACTCCGTTTTCGGCAAGTTTCTCCTGCAGGTCGCGCATCTGGATATGCAGAATGTCGCGGATGTCTGTCTGTGACAGAGGCTCGAACATGATGACCTCGTCGATACGGTTCAGGAACTCCGGACGGACTGTCCTCTTCAGCACTTCCAGAACCTGCTCACGGCATTCTGCAAGCATTCTTTCCCTCGGAGATTCCTCGACTTCGCTCGGAATGACAGCCGGGAGTCGTTCCATATAGCCCTGGATGATATCCGCTCCGACATTCGAGGTCATGATGAGGATCGTGTTCTTGAAATCTACAGTTCGGCCTTTGTTGTCTGTCAGACGGCCGTCGTCCAGCACCTGCAGAAGCGTGTTGAACACATCCGGATGGGCCTTTTCGATCTCATCGAGAAGGATCACCGAATACGGTTTGCGACGCACTGCCTCCGTGAGCTGACCACCCTCATCGTAACCCACATAGCCCGGAGGCGCTCCGACAAGACGGCTCACCGAATGACGCTCCTGATACTCGCTCATATCGATGCGGGTCATCATGGTCTCGTCATTGAAAAGGAACTCTGCCAGGGCCTTCGCCAGTTCGGTCTTTCCTACGCCGGTGGTACCCATGAACAGGAACGAACCGATAGGCCTCTTCTCGTTCTGCAGGCCCGCACGCGAGCGACGTACCGCATCTGCAACCGCCTCTATGGCAGGATTCTGACCCACTACCCTCTTATGCAGTTCCGCCTCCATGCGCAGAAGTTTCTCCCTCTCGCTCTCCAGCATCCTGTGCACAGGGATACCGGTCCATTTCGCAACGACCTCGGCAATATCCTCCGGTGTAACAGCCTCAGTGATTATCGGATTCTTGACCGAAGCCTGACGGGCGGTAAGTTCATCGATACGAGCCTGCGCCTCCGCCATTCTACCATATCGGATTTCGGCCACCCTTCCGTAGTCACCTGCCCTCTCGGCATTATGAGCCTCGATCTTATAGTCTTCCATCTTCTGCCTCTGGGCCTGAAGTTCCGACAATATGCCTTTCTCCTCCTCCCATCTCTCACGCAGAGACTTCCTTTCCTCCTCAAGCACAGCGAGTTCCGCCTGGATCTTGTCCATCTTCAGAGACACTCCCTCCCTGCGGATAGCCTCCCTTTCGATCTCCAACTGACGGATACGGCTGTCCAGTTCCGCTATCGGCTCCGGCACCGAATTCATCTCCAGACGGAGCTTGGAAGCCGCCTCGTCCACAAGGTCAATAGCCTTGTCCGGCAGGAAACGGTTGGTGATGTAGCGGTGCGAAAGTTCGACAGCCGCAATAAGGGCATCATCCTCGATACGCACCTTGTGGTGGTTCTCGTAGCGCTCCTTCAGACCTCGCATGATCGATATCGAAGCTGCAGGAGACGGCTCATCCACCATGACCATCTGGAACCTTCGTTCGAGGGCCTTGTCAGCCTCGAAATACTTCTGATACTCGTCAAGAGTGGTCGATCCTATGGTACGGAGTTCGCCTCGTGCCAGGGCGGGTTTGAGGATATTGGACGCATCCATGGCACCAGACGTGCGTCCGGCACCGACCAGAGTGTGGATTTCGTCAATGAAGAGGATGACCTCTCCGTCGCTGTCCACAACCTCCTTGACCACCCCCTTGAGGCGCTCCTCGAACTCTCCCTGATACTTTGCTCCTGCAATCAGCGCTCCCAGGTCGAGCGAATATATCTTCCTGCTCTTGAGGTTCTCCGGCACGTCACCGTCCACGATCTTCTGGGCGATGCCCTCGGAAATCGCCGTCTTGCCCACTCCGGGCTCACCTACAAGTATAGGATTGTTCTTTGTCCTCCTGCTGAGGATCTGCAAAACTCTTCTGATCTCCTCGTCCCTGCCGATGACCGGGTCGAGTTTTCCCTGCGCCGCTCTCTCGTTAAGATTGACAGCGAACCTGCTCAAATTTTCAAACTTGTTTTCTGCCATATTAATTCGTTTTATCCTATTTTACTTTGTTCGAAAGATTCCTCGACTTCGCTCGGAATGACAAGAATGCAACAATAGCCGTCTGTTCTTTCGAACAAACGGCTAAAAGTCAAATTATATTCCAAAGCCTATTTACTGACAATTTGTCAGCAGGCGGAAACTCAATTACTCAGTTGGGTTCTCAGCTGAAGGAATCTCTGCAGGGAACTCAGGAGCTGGTGTCTCCATCTCGATCTTCTCTGTGTAGTCAACACCCTTAGCATTGTTGTTGAGTGTGAATGTAGAGATGATTGAAACTACGAAGATGAATGCTACGAGACCCCAAGTGATCTTCTCGAGGATGTCAGTTGTCTGACGTACACCGAAAGTCTGGTTGCCTGCCACGAAGTTGCTGGCGAGTCCGCCACCCTTTCCGTTCTGAAGCAATACGATGAGAGTGATGAGTACGCTTGCGATAAGCACAAGCACTGTCAAAACTGTAAAAAGTGCGTTCATATTGTATTACAACTTATTTAATTCGTCAATTTTGTGAATAAGGGCTGCAAAGTAAGCATTTTTTTCTGGATTAGCCAAAATAAGTTTTGAATAAATGCTTTTTGCCTGTTCAGGATAGCCCTGTTCAAGATAAATCTGGGCAAGAGTCTCGGTATAAAGGTCGAACTCAACCTCTTTCACATCCTCGTATGACTTCTCCTGCTTTGCCTTTGCGGCATATCTAGAGAACACCTTGTCATCCGTCCTTCTCACGCGGTCGTAATCGTCCTGAGAGAAATAGTCTCCGCCCACGACATGGACCTTTCTGCCCATCGGAGCATCGGCGCCGGCCTCTTCCTTTTCAGTAATATATGATTTGAGGAGTTTCTCCACATCCGCATCCGTCCAGTCATGAGAGAGCGAAGCCCTCATGATGTCAGCCATCTTGGTGCGGGAAGGGACATACATGGCGGCATCCACATACTGCGACCTGCCCCAGTCTCCGTCTCCCATCTTGCGCATACGCTCGCACAACTCCTTCCTGGCTCCACCGAACCACGGATAGAGGTTGACCACGCCGACAAGCTCGTCAAGAGTAAGTTTCCTTATGTCTATATATCCCATATCCTACCAGTTTGCAACAGTTGCGTTGAACATATCGTCACAGAGCTGCTCGATGATCTCCTCACACAGAGAGGCTTCCACCGCATCAAGCTGCTGCATCGCATCGAAATCCGCATATGCCGAGAAGGACTTGTCCTGGAAATCGTCCTCCGGGAACTGCCTGTTGGTGAAGCTTATCTTTACGGTTACAGTCAGTCGGTTCTGCGACGCCTGCTCGTTTGCCGTGATGGCAGTAGCCTTGACATCATAGCCGGTGACTGCTCCGGTAATCTCGATGTCTCCGTCCATATCCACCTGCTCGAGCTTGGTAAGTTTGAGGAACTTGTCCTGGAGAGCATTGGTGAGATCGTTGCTCAGCGAAGGGTTCACCTTCAGGGCCTGATATTCGAAGTAATTGATGGTCACGGTCTTGACCTCCGGCTGGATAGACGTTCCGGTAAACGAATATATGCCGCACGAATGTACGAGCAACATAGTTGCGACAAGTGCCGCAACCATACCCATGATCGAAAATATTGTCCTTCCTTTCATCATCATTTGTCTGTAATCTGCTTTATTTTACGATAAAGCGTCCTTTCCGAGATGCCCAGTTCAGCGGCGGCGGCCTTTCTGTTTCCGCCATGCTTGCGGAGCACCTTCTCGATAAGTTCGAGGCTTGCGGTCTTTATCGACATGTCCTCGACGACCTGCTCCTGGAATTCCTGCTCTTCAGGATCCTCGTCCACATCCATCACATCCTGTACCGGATTCATCGGCAACTCCTCAGGGGCTGCCAGAGCCGGTGCCGACGGTCTTCCGAGTCCCGCCTTGGCAACTACATCCTTCAGATAATCGACATCCTGCTTGAGCTGGAGCAGCATCCTGATTATGGCCTCACGCTCTCCCGCACTTTCCGGAGTCTCCTGATATGAGGCAGAACGTGCAGGAAGCATAACCGGCTCTTCTTTAGGAATATATCGTGCCAGCACATCCACATCGATGACGCATTTGTCGGAATATCCCGACAATCTGGCAGACTCCAGTGCGGAGATGGTCTCAGCCACGTTCTTGAGCTGGCGGATGTTGCCCGGCCACCTGTATTTGCGGAGCATTATTGAAGCATCTTCGGTCAAAGCGACCTTGCACACACCGTATTTTGCCGAAAAGTCCGAAGCGAACTTTCTGAAAAGCAGATTTATGTCATCCTTTCTGTCACGGAGAGCAGGCATCGAAATCGAAACGGCATTCAATCTATAGTAAAGGTCCGCACGGAATTTTCCTTTCGACACCGAATGGAGAAGATCCACGTTTGTCGCCGCTATCACCCTCACGTCTGTCTTGAGGACCTTGGACGAACCCACCCTTATGAATTCTCCCGACTGGAGGACTCTGAGCAGTTTGGCCTGAGATGCAAGCGGAAGTTCTCCGATCTCGTCAAGAAACAGCGTTCCGCCGTCCGCCTCCTCAAAATATCCCCTTCTCATCTCGTTGGCTCCTGTAAATGAGCCTTTTTCGTGACCGAACAACTCCGAATCGATCGTTCCTTCCGGAATGGCGCCGCAGTTTATGGCGAAATATTTTCCGTTTTTCCTGCGGCTGTTCTGGTGGATTATGCGCGGGATATTCTCCTTTCCCACACCGCTCTCACCGGAAACAAGTACCGTTATGTCGGTCGGAGCAACGGCTACGGCGATATCAAGGGCCCTGTTCAAAGCAGGGTCATTTCCGATAATATCGTGCTTATTCTTGAGTATCTGTAGTTCTTGATTCGTCATAACTCTGCAAAGTTAAGAAAATATGATTATATTTGCGGAATATATAACATTTATAACAAATTTCATAACTATGAAGAAGGTAATCAAATCATTCTTTGCCGTTGTCATCGCTCTCGGCGCTGCAGCCTGCAGCTCGCCAGAAAAGATGGCTGAAATGGCAGAAAACGTAATTGTGGAGTGCAATCCTGCAGTCCTTGAGGTTGTTGCCGGCAAGATCGAGGCAGACGTAACTGTCACTTATCCTGCTGACTACTTCCATCCAAAGGCTATCCTCGAGGTTACTCCTGTAATCGTTTACGAAGGTGGCGAGTCCAAGATGGAGCCGTTCATGTTCCAGGGCGAGAAGGTACAGGACAACTATGAGGTAGTTCCTGCTGACGGTGCTACTGTAACAAAGAAGGTAAGCTTCGACTATGTTCCAGGTATGGAGAAGAGCTACCTCGAACTCCGTGGTACTGTAATGTATAAGGAAAAATCAGCTGACCTCCCTTCAAGAAAGGTTGCTGACGGTGCTAACACTACATACATGCTCGTATGCAAGGAAGGTCGCGTTGACTACAAGGCTGACAACTACCAGGCTATCATCAACCAGACAGCCGAGGGTCAGATCCTTTACACAATCAACAGCTCAACTGTAAGAAACAACCAGCTCAACTCACAGTCTATCAAGGATTTCCAGGCTGCTATCGACGCTATCAAGGCTAACGAGCGCATGAACATCGTAAGCACTGACGTTGTAGCTTATGCTTCTCCAGACGGAAAGGAGGATCAGAACGCCAAGCTTTCTGACAACCGTTCAAAGAGCGCTGAGAAGGCATTCGGCAAGGTTACAAAGAAGCACACAGTTGACGCTCCGGTTAACGTGAAGAGCATCGCTGAGGACTGGGAAGGCTTCCAGGAGCTCGTAGCTCAGTCTGACCTTGAGGACAAGGAGCTCATCATCCGCGTTCTTTCTATGTACAGCGACCCTGCAGTTCGCGAGAAGGAGATCAAGAATCTTTCTGCAGTTTACCAGACTCTCGCTAAGGAGGTTCTTCCTGAACTCCGCCGTGCAAGATTCATCGCTAACGTAGAGTTCACAAACTACACAAGCGAGGAGCTCCTCGAGCTCATCGAGAGCAACATCGACGTTCTTGACGAAGAGGCTCTCCTCCGTGCAGCTACTCTCGTTAAGGAGAACGACGGCAAGCTTGCTATCTACAGAAAGGCTATCGACAAGTTCAACAGCGCACGCGCTCAGTACAACCTCGCAGTTACTTACATCAACATGGACGACCTCGCAAAGGCTAAGAGCGCTCTTGCAAAGGTAGCGGCTGACGCTGATGTAAACAACGCACTCGGAGTTATCGCTCTTCGTGAGAACGACCTCAACGCAGCAGCTGAGTACTTCGCACTTTCAGGCAACGAGACAAGCGTAGAGAACGCTGCTGTAATCGACATCCTCGACGGTGAGTACAAGGCAGCAGCTCAGAAGCTCGCTGGCAAGAAGACTTTCAACGCAGCACTCGCACAGGTTCTCACAGGCAACAACAACCCTGCATTCGACCACAACTGCCCTAAGTCATCTTACCTCCGCGCTGTAGCAGCAGCTCGCAGAGGCGATGCAGCAACTGTAAAGGCAGAGCTCGAGAAGGCTTCAAAGAAGGAGGCACTTGCTGAGAGAGCAGCTAAGGACGTAGAGTTCGCTCAGTACAGATAATCTATACCTTATATATATAAGGAAAGGCCGGGATCGCAAATCCCGGCCTTTTTTCGTGCTGTCCAGCGAATTTATTTCTTGAAGAACTTCAGCGTATGGAAGTCGCATACCGACTGGCCTTCCACTTCTGACGAGATGACGAAATAGATGGCATGCTTGCCTTCGAGTTCAGTAAGAGGAGTGACATCTGCAAGAAGGGTCCTCATCTCCTTCGGCATCTCCTTCACCATCTTGATGCTACCGACCTTCTTGCCTCCACAGGCCTCCCAAGGGCTGTCCACCATTATGTCGATGGTGCCGTTTATGCCGGCGGGAACCGCTTCCAGAGCCAGCATCAGAGTGCCGTCCATACCTTTGGTCCTGTCAAGGTTGAAGTACTTATATCCCACTACAGAACCGTTGGTGTTGTTTACCACAGGGTTTGAATTCTCGCCTGTACGCAGCGGCTGTACATATGAACCGGAGAATACGAAGTTAGGATATTCCTGTCTTGCAGGCTGCGGGCCTGTGTACCAGCATGCGATGCCTGCAGAATATTTTCCGAACGGATCGAGGCCGTTGATGGCAAAGCCTTCCGATGTGTATTCTCCCTCTGAGATAACCACCTTTCCTCCAGGACCTTCAGTCACGCTGACCTCGATCGGAGCCACCATTGCCTGACGGGAGAATTCATCGGTTCCGCACTGGCGATGGTAGAACACATACCACTGGCCGCAGATCTCAAGGATGCCGCCGTGGGTATTTCCGCCCGGAGTAGCAGTCTCGATGGTCTTTCCTTCAGGATTGACTGTGCGGCCACGGCCGTCGATGATCGTACCTCCGTATGTGAAAGGTCCTAATGGAGAATCCGACCACGCATAGGCAAGTGTATAGTTTGTAGAAGGAAGACCGAACTCGCCCTCCTCTGTCCAGCGGCTATACACGAACACATATTTGTCCTTTATCTTACGCATCGAAGAAGCCTCGAAGAAGCGGAAGACGCCGTCCTGGTTCCTTGCAGACACCATATCTGTAACTATCTCGGTACCAGGCTTTACCGAAGCCATCGTACTTGGGTCGAGTTCTGCTCCATATGACCTTTCGAAGCCCCAGTAGCCATATACCTTTCCATCGTCGTCCACGAATACGGCCGGATCGAAATCCAGGATTCCGACAGTCTGTGCAGGATTCGACGGATCCCAGTTGCACACCTCGAACGGTCCGTCAGGACGGTCGGATTTAGCGACCATGTTCTTGCGGCCACGGGCCTGGTTGTTAGGATAAAGGTAATATACCTTCTTTCCGTTCTCCATCCTTACGGTCATGTCCGGAGCATAGAGGATGTCACCCTGATGGTTGCCGTAGAGCCAGTTGCCCTGGGCATCCTTCTTCGATTCGAAGATGACTCCATCATATCTCCATGCGGTCAGATCATCTTCCGGAGCCGACCATACGACCTGCTCGCGGCCACAGTATGCCTTTATAAGGGAGTCATGGGAGCCATATACATATACCCTCATCTTTCCGGGATTGTCCGGATCCTCGAAGAGGTATGGTTCGCCGTCGGGGATATACTCCCACAACGGGAGATAGGGGTTCTGCGCAACGGCAGTAATGCATGCGACCGCAGATGCGAGCATGACGAGAGAAGTCTTTTTCATGGTCTGTTTATTTTTTAAATAGTTCCTTTGCCAAAGAGAACACGCGAACTCCAGCCCATCCCATGAGAATGATGTAGAGTCCGAGATAAATTTTTGACATCTGGGTTTCAAGACCGGCACTTGCGTGAAGCACCAGGAACACGGCAAGAATGATAAACGCCGCTGCCATGATAACAAGGCGGAAAATCTTCATTATTCTGCTTTCCATAATATGAATGCTTTATTTGATTGAATGGTAAAGATAGGCAAATTTATTATTTTTGCATCCGCTATGGCAAAGAAGATAGAGAAGACAAACGCAGCCAGACTCTTGGACAAGGCTGGCATTTCATATAAACTGATTCCTTACGAGTTCGACGAAAACGACCTCGCGGCACAGCATGTGGCCGACAGCCTGGGTCAGGACATCGCACGCGTATTCAAGACACTTGTGCTTCACGGGGACAGGACCGGGCACATCGTATGCGTGATTCCGGGTAATGAAGAAGTGGGTCTGAAGGCCCTTGCAAAGGTTTCAGGCAACAAGAAGGTCGAGATGATAGCCATGAAGGAACTGCTCGGGGTCACCGGATACATCCGTGGAGGATGCTCACCCGTGGGCATGAAGAAGCGCTTTCCGACTTATTTCCATACGACCGCGACATCATTCGACACCATATAC
>JAEIGA010018366.1_pt1 | contig 10649 bp, 8 predicted proteins | sample 9270691 | NCBI WGS metagenome assembly JAEIGA01 (sample SAMN17057246, study PRJNA624740) | gut metagenome | biome: biome; isolation source: fecal sample | host: Bos grunniens | place: China: Xizang | collected 2019 | reverse complement strand
GACCTTCATCATCCAATATGCCGACAATTTGGGCATATCTAAGGCAACCGCGCAAAACTACAACATCTTCGCCATGTCAATGTTCTTGTGCAGCCGATTCATCAGCACCTTCTTGATGCGCTACGTCAATTCGCGTGCACTTCTCGCCGTCTTCGGCACAGGCGCCATGTTATGTACTCTCGGTGCTATTAGTTTCGTGGGAATGACAGGGCTCTACTGCCTCGTAGGTATTTCTGCGTTCATGTCACTGATGTTCCCCACAATCTATGGTATTGCCTTGGAAAATGTAGACGCTCAGGATACTTCACTCGGCGCCGCTTTCCTCGTAATGGCCATTGTTGGTGGAGCTGTGATGCCTCCTCTGCAAGGTCTGATCATTGACAAAGGCGTCATCGCTGGTCACCCCGCAGTCAATGTATCATTTGTCCTGCCGCTGATATGCTTCCTGATAGTTACTATCTATGGTTTGCGTAGTTATAAGAAGCAAGGCAGGATAGTGTAAGTATTCTTCAGAAAATAGCACAATTATAGGTGCGAAAAAAAACCAAGACTTTTTTCAAAAAAGGTCTTGGTTTTTTTAAAAAAGGTTAGACTTTTTTTTCACGAGACGTCGCAAAATTTTTCAGAAGTATTTTGCATGTTCATTTAGTCTTATTTCTCTTTCTTCAAAATGAAAATTTGAAGGTTTTCTGTTCGACTTATCATTTGCCAAACGAGGCAAAGCGTGTCCCTTATCCTTTCAGCCAAGTATGCTTCTTTACACTATAAATTGGGAGGAGAGGAATGATGATAGGAGTACGCTTGATGTAGGCTTGAAACTCAGGGTCGCTGCCGTATGTCTCGTCTTGACGTAGTTCGATACGACGTGCACCGCTAAACATCACGTAGACGATGCCGATATAACCTAACGAGGCGATGACCCATTGACCTGTCGTGCAGCAAGCACCCACGCAAATGATGAAACTGCCAGTCCACATCAACACTTCGCCGAAGTAGTTGGGGCAGCGTACGAACCGATAGAGACCGTGACTGACGAAGCGTGAAGCATTTACCTTCTTTGCTGCGCTCTTCTGCTGGTCCGCCACTGCTTCGATGACTACGCCGAGCGCAGCGACTACGGCACCTACCCAAGCCCAAACGGGATTGACGGTAGCACCCTTTGCCAAATTGGCGAGATAGAATGTCACAGGACTAATTTGTCCGATATAGAGCAAAGCACAAGACACCCAAATCATCACCATCACGAAGAAAGGTTTGCGAGTCGTCAATTCAGGTTGATAAAGTATCTTCTTGTACGAAGCAGAACGGCGCTCGCGTATCAAGAGGTAGAGCGCTAAGCGAATACCATAGATGAAGAGTACACCGAGCAAGATAGCGGTGGGTAAGGTCAAGTGCTCGTAAAATATTACAGCCGTACCTACAGACAGGGCTGAGATGGCAAAGCCATAACCAATACTGAAGAAATAAATGAAATAAATCCATCCCACAGCTGATACTGCAAATGAGATACCTAAAAGGATTAATAAATAACTCATGGTTGATACATTTAAATTAGTGTGTGATAATTTTCTTTCCTTACTAATCGTGTGCTATTAAATCACTACAAACTTTGCTGCAACGCCTTTCTTGCCATCCTCTGTAGCTACCATAATATAATATACACCTGCTCCCACGCGACCGCCGTCTGTGGCACGGCAATCCCAGGTAAATGTACCACCTGCAGAAGTACCGCCATACAGTGTGCGCCCACTGGTATTGACGATCTTGACATCTGCATTTTCGGGCAAACCTGTGATAGTGATGTCGCCATGATAGTCGGGACGAACGGGGTTAGGATAAACTTTTATATTGTCTTTGTCCAGAGACTCGGCAGGTAGCGAAGTTTTACTTTGATAAGAGCAAAGTCCCGCTTCGGTACCGATCATCACTTCACCAGTAGAGAGATTGGGCGAAATAGTGTGTATCTGATCGGACAGGAGAGGGGAGTTTTCTGCGGTGAAGTGATGCAAAATCTCGCTGCCGTCGGGTGTTGTGACATAGATGCCGCTACCGACAGTGCCCAACCACTTTTGTCCAGCGCCATCCACGGCTACTGCCGAAACTTGAGCTTCGCCCAGCAAATAGTCGGCATAGTTTGTTCCATCATTGCGGGGGATTTTGGGCTGCGTCACGGTAAAGCTAGACTTTGCCCAATCGTCGGGGGTATCTATTACGAATACGCCATTCAATGTCGCCACCCAAATGCTACCATCCTTATCCTCCGCCATATCATATACGCCCTGCAAGCTATAGGTCGTACCATCTTGATTGGTAAACGAAGTGCGATAATGCGCCACATCATCCTTGGTGTTGTCAATCGTACCATTGCAGTCCAGACAAAGTAGTCCGCCATCATGATTGCCGACTGTGCGACGAGAACCCATCCACAATCGCCCCTTGCTGTCAATGATCGTTCTCATACAAGTGGGGGCCTGTTTCACGCTTTCGATGTAAAAACTCTTCCACGTGCCATCTTTTTTCAACACACGAATGAGCGAATCCACCTGGTTGTTGATGATCCAAAGATTGCCCTCAGCGTCGAAACTCAAACCGTCAATGCGCGTATACATCTTTTGGATGTCGAGTGCTTCTTTAGGCACGGCGGATTGCAGAGGTGAATTGTCAACGGTATATTGTTTGACAAATTTGAAATCTTTGAATTCGTACAATCCCGTACCCGCTGCCGAGATGAAATGATGCGTAGGGTCAAGCGGATCTTGTGCGATGGTGGAGAGGTCGCGATAGACGGTTTTTGTGATATCCGAAATGCCGGTATTTTGGAAGAACGTCCACTCGCCATTTTCATAAATCATTGCAGTGGGGTCATAGTGTGTCACGTCATAAGGGTCAAGGCGTCCACCCGCGATAAGTAGTCTGTCGCCAACATACTTTGTGAAAAAGCAAAGGTCGCGCTGGGGACCAAATTTTGGCAGTGTGAGGCTTGTAGCTTGGTAAGCATAGTCTACAATTTCGTATTGCATACAGCCTTCTTCGCCAGATGTCACCCAACATTTGTTTTCTCCCACAGGAAAAATGTCTTTCCATGTATTAGGATTGTTGATTGCACGATGCAGCACCTTTGGTGCACTGGCCAAAACCTCACATATAAAATTTCCGCTACCACTGATCACACGATTATTAGTAGCACGCAGTGTGGTGTAGGCGCCCTCTGCAATGCGATAGAACTTTTGGTCTGCTGGATCCATTACGGCGAAACACATATTCCCCAGGCTCTCGTCCTCGGACATGTAGATATTTGCATAAAGATAGTTGCCCATTGCAACAAATTGGTGGACATTCATCGTCTGATGCAACTTCCACGAATTACGATCGTAGGGATTGTCGGAAATTTTGCACACATACAGCGCTTTTGCCGTACTTACCCACCACCTATCCTGCCATTCGGCTGCAGAGGTTACGACTTCGCCAAAAGTATAAAAACCTGCGACATTATGATACCTCAGACTAATGACGCCGATGCCTGAATTATTAGATACGATGATATTATCTTTTCCCACAAACAAACTGTTGATACTTCCTTTGGCTTGCTCTGTACCCTTCAAGCCTGGGATGCCTACAATTCTGTCGCCGTCGTCGTAGACCAAATCAATATGATAATCTTCGTAGAGTACGACCAGACAATCGTGGGTGTCGGAATAAGCAATATCATAAATACCTTTGCTGCCCAAACCGTTCAGGCTGGAAAACAGGCGCACTTCCTCTGTATCGGTATCGTAGGATATAAGATTGCCACTAAGGACACCATAGACGAGGCCGTTGTGGGCTACGCAGCGTGTGGCATTTTGATAGGAAAGATAGAGATTCCAATTGCTGTCTTCCACCGAAGTCTGCGAAAAGAGCGTCATTGAAAAAGCAAGAGCAATTAGAAAAGAAAAAAATCTGTTCATATAGATAGTAGTGTAGTAAAGGGAGAATATGATGGCCTAATTATAAATGGTATGGCATCAGTCCTTGTTGAAATCCTACCTGATGCAGGACAAAATATGTTTATCACTTTTCTTCTGCCGCCAAGTATTCGCAAAGTTTTGCGACGGCGCGTGCGCGGTGGCTGATTTGGTTTTTTACCTCCACGCCGAGTTCTGCGAAAGTCTTGCCAGTATTTTCGGGGATGAATACGGGATCGTAGCCGAAACCTTTGTCTCCTCGCTTTTTGGTAGAGATTTCTCCTTCCACCACGCCTTCAAACAAATATTTCTCGCCGCCGCGAATATAAGCAATGGCAGTGCGGAAGCGCGCCCTGCGGTTTTCTTTGCCGTCGAGTTCCTGCAGCAACTTTTCTGTGTTAGCCTCGGGGTCGTAGCGGTCGGGGAAAGCATAGCGTGCCGTATGTACTCCGGGGCGTCCGCCGAGTGCTTCAACTTCCAACCCAGTGTCGTCGGCGAAGCAGTCCAGACCGTAATTATTGTAAACGTATTCTGCCTTTTGCAAAGCATTCCCTTCCAACGTGTCGGCGGTTTCTGGAATATCTGCAAAGCATTCAATATCGTTCAAACTGAGGATTTCAAATTTGTCGCCGATGATAGCACAAATTTCAGAGAGTTTATGCGCGTTGTTAGTAGCAAATACCAACTTTCGCTTAGTTGTTTTTTCGTTCATTTCGGGTATTTCTAATTAGTAGGCGATACCTGTTTCGCCTACGACGGGCAAAGATAAAAAGAAAAAAGATAACGTCACACTCCTCTATCAAAAATCAGTCGGGATTTGTTGAAAAGTTTACAGTACTTTATTTATTCTTCGCACCATTAATTAATATTTGAAAGTACTACCGCCAAGGAATTCACGCAATAGAGAAGTTGGAGGCAAACCTTCAAGAGAAATGGATTTGAAGTAACTCAAAAATTTACGTAGTCTATAAGCTTCTGAATATTCTGGCGTATTTTCGGGCACTTCTTCTAAAACAGGAAGTGCTTGGTCTCGCAGTGTAGCCAGTTCGAAAAGCAAAGCCGTGTTGACCATTTCGTCTGCTTGTTCCTGGAAGGGGAAAATCCACTTTTCCTCACCTGCTCTGACTTCTGGCCAACGGCTAATAGTTTGTTGGGCAGAATAACCACGATATTTGTAGTCGCGCACGATGCGGCGCAATAGGCGGTTGTCGGTCGTGGGTATATAGTTGTGATGATCCAACTGGATGGTGGTGAGCGCCGAGGCGTAGATTTTGTATTTGTTCTCAGCCGGAATATCCTGGGTCAAATGTGGATTGAGCGCATGGATACCTTCGAGTATCAAGATGGTATTTTCGTTCAAATGAATACGATTGCCACTCTGCTCGCTCTTGCCTGTCATAAAGTTGTAGCGGGGCAGTTCCACCTCCTCGCCTTGTAGCAGCGCATTCATCTGCTGATTGAAGAGCGGGATATTCATCGCCTCGACATTTTCGTAGTCATACTCGCCATTGGGCAAGAGCGGTGTGCATTCGCGGTCTACGAAATAATCGTCCAGAGAAATAGCTATGGGACGCAGACCACAGGCGATGAGTTGTACCGAAAGACGTTTGGAAAAAGTAGTTTTTCCGCTGGACGAGGGCCCTGCTATCAATATCACTTTCAGGCGGCGATTGTTGGCAATGGTGTCGGCAATACGGGCGATATTCTTTTCCTGTAGCGCCTCGCTCACTTGTATCAAGTCATTGCTGTATCCTGCTGCAGTCGCGGCGTTGAGTTCGCCCACTGTGGATACACCGAGGATGTCCTGCCAGCGATGTTGTTGACGGAATACGTCAAACATTTTCGACTGTTCGCGCATTGGTTTCAACTGTGTGGGATTGTATGAGTCGGGCACGCGGAGCAATAGTCCCTCGCCGTAGTTGATGATATCAAACAAGGTGATTTGGCTGGTGCGAATAAGCAAAGATCCGTAGAAGTAGTCGATGGTGTCGCCCAGGGTGTAATAGTGTGTGTAGAGCGAACCGATACCTTCGAGCAACTTAGCTTTGTCTTCGAGTCCCTTTTGGCGGAAGAGTCGGATCGCCTCGTCCGTAGGACAGGTGATGCGATGAAAAGCCATATCTGCGTCGATGATTTCCTGCATGCGCGCTCTGATTTTGTCGCGTCTCTGCTCCAGTGTGTCTGCTGTCTGAGATGCAGCGCCATCCGCCTCTTCGATTTCGCAATAGTAGCCATTGCTGACGGGCGTGCCTATCTTCAAGCGCATTTCGGGATAGAGATCGCTCACCGCCTTGTACAGCACGAAGAATAGCGACCTGGTGTAGGTGCGCATCCCCGAGGGCGAGGTGATATCCAGGAACTCCACATCCTTGTCGTTGAAGAACATGAAGTGCAGACCCTCTACTTTGTTGTTTACCTTAGCACTGGTCGCGCCCAGTGGCATTTGGATATTGAGCAATTCGTATACTTCCTCGAGCGTTGAGCCTATTGGCACCTGATGCGTCTTACCAGTATTTTTACAGCGGATATTGATAGTTTTTTTCATAGACATTCACATGTTAAACCAATTAGATATTTATACTTTTCAAGCAAAGCAATCAGACGTTTGCCACGATATTGAATTTTTGCCAAGCACTATTTTGCTTATAAGCCGCCACAGCCGAAGCCGGCACATGCACTGTGATGTGTTTTTCCTTACCATTCTCAGTAAAGTATAGTATTTGCGGAGGCGTTGGGGCTTCTATATAAACATGCTCAAGTGGTGTGCCCACAAATGCGCCATAACCAATCTGCTGGACGTGTGGTCCCATGTGGATGGTCCTAATTCCGCTATATTGAAAGGCTGAGTCGCCAATGCGGCGGACAGTTCTCGGCAGACGCACCTCTTGGAGCGATTTGCAGGAGTTGAAGCAGTGGTCACTTACTTCCTGGATATAGCAATCCATCACCACACTTTCCAGCGCCCAGCAGTCGTAGAAGGCACCCTGGCGTACAGAACTGACATGCTCGCCAAAGTAAGCCGATTTCAACTTGTGACAGTTTTTGAAAGCATATTCACCGATCAGTTTGATGCTTTCGGGAAATTGAAATTCCTCGAGCTTTCGGCAGTCCGAGAAGGCACCTCCTTCGATAAACTTCAGTCCGCGCATCGCCTCAACCTTGCGCAGTTCGCTACAATTGTTGAAAGCGTAAGCACCAATCGAGCGCATCGCTGGCGAGAATGTCACTTCCGTCAACTTACAGTACTGAAAGGCATAACTGCGTATACCCACCACTTTCCAGTTGCCCATCGAAGTCGATACATTATAGGGTATCTCAATACGTCCCGTGATGGGACGCTCGGGACCATAGACTTCTGCCTCGTCGACATGAAACAAATCTGTGGGCAACTTAGTATATCTCAATGGACCACGGGTGAAAGCAGATACTGTCAGTGGAATCGCCACCAACAAAGCGGTCAGCAGGGTAACAATGCGCTTCATAGAGTAATGCGTATCAAGTTTTAAGAAAAGATGTTTAGAAAAAAGTGGACCTCGATAATTGCGAATAAGTCCAACGCAAACTTATAAAAAAAAGAGCAAATGACACCGTTTTGCGATGAAATAAATGTTAAAGTAGAGTTTTAACCTATTTTGTGCGAACAAAAGTCAACTTGTAGTCTTGTCGATTTGTCAAAATATTTCGCAAAAAATGGAGCCATATTTCGCTCAAAATCCTTCACTCACCCCTTTGCACGGAAATATGGCAGCTACAAGAGGTCAAAAAAGGGGTGTTGAGGGTGCAAAAGTGAAAAAGGTTAAGGTTTTTTGCAGTGGGGTGGGGCAAAATGAGGTAAATCTTGTGAAAACGGGGCGTCGAAAAATAGGAAAAAGGTAAGACCTTGTGAAAATTTCGCGACGTCTCGTGAAAATTATCCAAGACTTTTTTTCAACGAACCCTTATCTTTTTTACGAAAAGTCACACCGCCTTGAATTTTCCCCTTCTATTTGCTTCCCTCCGTTTGTCAAAATTTTTCGCATTTTTTATGAAGGAATCACATGGCACGTCATTGCCCCTTTTGACCAGCTCGCCATACCAGATGCTTCATCTTGTGGCCAAAGAAGGTTCGCATTCTTTCATGCTCAAACCCCAGCGAGCGATACAGTCGCTCGGCATTCGGATTTTCAAAGTCGCAGAGCAACCCCACACACTGATGCCCTTGCTCCGCAGCCTGATGGCACATAGCGGCGAGTAGTTGGCGCCCTACGCCCCTGCCGCGAAATTCGGGATGCACGCCTAAGGAATCGATGTAGAATTCGCCTGCCGTGGTCTCGTCTTCGGGTATATCGTCGATAGCCTTGTATTGGCGAATGATGCTCAGCGTGCCTTCGCGCAACGTGTGCAGCTGTGCGCCATCATAACCGATGATGCCGCCCGAGGGTAGATCATCGCACTCGGCAACCAGGGCGTGGCGATAGCTGTATTGTGTGCCTTCGCTCTGGCAAATGGCGGTAAGCACCTCCATGTAGTTTGCACCGCAATAGTGCACGGCTGTCTCCTCGCCGATGGCGTAGACGAAAATCTGTGCAAGCAACGGGGCGTCTGTCTTTTGGGCTGCTCTGATGTGTATTTTCATTGATTTCTTGTGGATTTTTAGTGGTTTCTGCAGAACCTGTCTTTTGCACACAAAGGTAGGAAAAAAAGTGCCGAAAACCCTCTATAGCACGCAGTTTTTGCCCTATTTTCGGTTTTTTGCCTTGAATATTGAAAAAAAAAGCAAAAAAGTTTTGCTAACTCTCTGACTTAACCTATATTTGCCGAGTAAAAGTGAAAATTCAATTTAATTCTAACCCTAATAAATTAGTATTATGAACAAGACTGAACTCGTAAATGCAATCGCTCAAAACGCAGGTTTGACTAAGGCTGACGCTAAGAAGGCTCTCGACGCTACTCTCGACGCAGTAGCTAACGCACTCGTTGGTGGTGACAAGGTAGCTCTCCTCGGTTTCGGTACTTTCTCTGTAAACGAACGTCCAGCTCGTACAGGCCTTAACCCTGCAACTAAGCAAAAGATTGAAATCGCTGCTAAGAAGGTGGTTAAATTCAAGGCTGGTGCTGAATTGGCTGACAAGGTGAAGTAATTCATCCTACCAATATAGACAAAACGATCGCTGCTCATGCTTGAGTGGCGATTTTTTTATTCCTTCTATTCTCAACAGGAACTCTATCTTGTAGCGCCCTTATAAAAAATCGACCTCCGCCAGATGTCGGCGAAGGTCGATGTTGTATGAGATATTTGGTGTCTATTAGCAAGAGCAGTTCAAAGGCTTGATTTGCTTGAAGAAGTCGTTGCCCTTGTCATCTACCAAGATGAATGCGGGGAAGTCTTCTACTTCGATCTTCCAGATAGCTTCCATGCCCAGTTCGGGGAACTCTACGCATTCGATATGCTTGATGTTGTTTTGCGCCAAGATAGCAGCGGGGCCACCGATTGAGCCCAAGTAGAAACCACCATGCTTGTGGCACGCATCAGTCACGTCTTGCGAGCGGTTACCCTTAGCCAACATGACCATAGCACCACCATGACTTTGGAACAAGTCTACGTACGAGTCCATACGACCTGCTGTAGTTGGACCCATCGAACCGCAAGCCATGCCTGCAGGAGTCTTGGCAGGACCAGCGTAGTAGATGGGATGATCCTTGATGTATTGTGGCAAGTCTTCACCGCGGTCCAAGCGCTCTTTCAACTTAGCGTGAGCGATGTCGCGACCTACGATGATTGTACCATTCAGACTGAGGCGAGTCGCCACAGGGTATTGTGACAATTGCTTCAGGATTTCGCTCATTGGTTGGTTCAGGTCGATGCGTACAGCTTCGCCTTCGCCAGCATTTCTCAACGCTTCGGGGATCAAAGATGTGGGGTTGTCGTCCATCTTTTCTACCCAAAGACCGTCTTTGTTGATCTTACACTTAATATTGCGGTCTGCCGAGCAACTTACACCCAAACCTACGGGGCAGCTTGCGCCGTGGCGTGGCAAGCGTACGACGCGGATGTCGTGTGCAAAGTACTTACCGCCGAATTGTGCGCCGAGGCCGATATTGTGTGCTTCGCGGAGCAATTCCTTTTCCAGTTCTACGTCGCGGAAAGCACGGCCAGTTTCGTCGCCAGTAGTAGGCAAGTTGTCGTAATATTTAGTAGAAGCCAACTTGACAGTTTGCAGATTCTTTTCAGCTGAAGTACCACCGATCACGATAGCAACGTGATAGGGAGGACAAGCCGCTGTGCCGAGCGTCTTCATCTTGCTTACGAGGAAGGGCACGAGGGTTTGTGGGTTCAGGATAGCCTTAGTTTCTTGATAGAGATAAGTCTTGTTGGCCGAACCACCACCCTTGGTCACACAGAGGAAGTGGTATTCCATACCTTCTGTAGCCTCGATGTCAATTTGTGCGGGCAGGTTGCACTTTGTATTCACCTCGTCGTACATATTCAGAGGCGCGTTTTGCGAATAGCGCAGGTTTTCTTCAGTATAAGTCTTGAATACGCCTTTAGAAATAGCTTCTTCGTCGCAGAATCTGGTCCAAACTTGTTGACCCTTTTCGCCGTGTACGATAGCCGTACCTGTGTCTTGACAAAGTGGGAGCTTGCCCTTAGCAGCTACTTCTGCGTTGCGCAGGAAAGTCAGAGCAACGTACTTGTCGTTGTCCGAAGCTTCAGGGTCGCTGAGG
>JAEIGA010018365.1_pt1 | contig 10649 bp, 9 predicted proteins | sample 9270691 | NCBI WGS metagenome assembly JAEIGA01 (sample SAMN17057246, study PRJNA624740) | gut metagenome | biome: biome; isolation source: fecal sample | host: Bos grunniens | place: China: Xizang | collected 2019 | reverse complement strand
TCCACATTGTTGTTTTTCTCACACACCATATCCATGTGTGCTTGCAGAGCAATAGCAGGTGCATTGTCAGTGCGAGTGATAAGCACATTCCCTGCTTTATCTACTTTTGAAGCGAAGCCTTCTTTAGAAGCAAAGTCCAACAAATATTCTCTTATCTTCTCTTCTTTTCCACTAGGACGAGGGATTGCACATATCTCTTTAAAGTAGTCCCAGATTAGTTCGTATTTAGGTTGAAATTCTTGCATATAGTTTAAAAATGTTAAAATACTGTGTTTTTAGTTTATAATTTACAAAAATAGGAAAAATGATTAACAAGCAAAAGGTTTTAAGTGTATATTTGCACGTTGATATGCTCACATTTTATGTTTAAAACGTTTTTTCTAATATTAATTATTCTATTGCCTGCTATTTTACTTATGGGTTATAGAGTATTTTTCTCTAAAAAAGGAAAGTTTCCATCTATCCATGTAGACTCAAATCCTGAGATGAGAAAAAGAGGAATTAGATGTGTACGTTCACAAGATTTAGAAGCACAAAAGAAGGAAAAATTTATAAAAAAATAAGGTATGAAAATTATTAAATTATTTGTAGGCTTAGTTAGTGCATTTCTTTTAATGACTGCAATTTCATGCAACCAATGTTCTCACGAGACTTGCACAATGATGCGTCCAGATAGCACTGGAACTCACATTTCTATTGCATTTGTAAAAATGGACTCATTGCTTTTAAATTACAATGTTTATAAGCAAATGAGCGAAGAGTTGCTTCAAGAAGAAGAAAAATCTAGATTGAGTCTTAACCAAAAAGCTACTGCTTTACAAAAAGAAGTGGAAGAGTTTCAAAACAAAGTGCAACACAATGCTTTCTTAACTCAAGAACGCGCACTTTCTGAACAAGAAAGACTTATCAAAAAACAAAAAGACCTACAAGAGTTAGGCATCAAACTAGAACAAGAACTTCTAGTGAAACAACAAAAAATGACAGAAAAACTAAATCTAGTAATCGACTCTGTTATTAATGCTTACAACGTGGAAGCAGACCACGATTTCATTATCACAAATACTGGCAAAGACAACCTTTTATTTGGTAGTCAAAAATACAATATTACTTCTAAGATTTTGGAAATATTAAACGCTGAGAAATAATATAAGCAATAAAACAAAAAAGTTGAATCACTGACGATTCAACTTTTTTTATGCTTATAGGGGAAAACCTATCTTATTTTTTGCGTTGTGAAGGTGGAATTTCATCATCATCATCTTCGTCCAAAGTCCATGTATTCCAATCGATAATTTCTTCTTCAGGTTCTTTTGTTTCTTCTACTGGTTCAGGAGCTGGAGCGGGTTCTGCTTTTACCTCTTCTTTTGGTGTTGCAGTAGGAATTATTTCTTTTGGGAAAATGTCATCCATTGGTGTTGTGCTACTTTCAATTTTGCCAATGCTAGGAATCTCGTCAATTTTAAAGCCTGTGGCAATAATAGTGATTTTTAGAGATTCTTCTAGGTTGTCGTCGTAAATCGCACCCCAGATAAACTCGATGTCGTGACCAATGCTGTATAGGAATCTTCTCAAGTGTTCTGTTTCCTTCATGGTTAGTTTGTTGTCTTTTGAGGTGTGGATGTTTAGCAAGATGCGTTGTGCTCCACGAATGTTGCTGTCTTTAAGTAGTGGAGAAGAAAGTGCATCTTTAATAGCGTCAAGTACACGGGTTTCAGAGTTGTCGTTGGCGTAGCCAGTGTTCATAATAGCCACACCACTATCTTTCATAATAGCGCATACATCGGCAAAGTCCACGTTGATATAACCTGTTTGGGTAATAATATCTGCGATGCCTTTTGCAGAATCGTTTAGGATTTCATCGGCTTTAGCAAATGCGTTGCCCATATCTAGGTCTGGGTAGATGTTTACTAGTTGTTGGTTGTTGATAACAAGTAGAGCATCTACATTTTTACTCATCTCTTCCACGCCTTTTAGAGCGTTGATTCTCTTTTTATGCATTTCAAATTCAAATGGGATAGTAACGATACCTACTGTAAGAATACCCATTTCTTTTGCAATGCCAGCTACAATAGGAGCGGCTCCAGTACCTGTGCCACCACCCATACCTGCTGTAACAAACACCATTTTAGTGTTGTCTGCTTTAAGGACGTCTTTTATGTCTTCTTTAGACTCTTCTGCAGCCATTCTACCTTTTTCAGGGTTGCCACCTGCACCAAGTCCGTTGGTTAGTTCTTTACCTAATTGTAGTTTTACAGGAATTTTAGACTTAATTAAGTCTTGATAATCGGTGTTGAAAATTGCAAAGTTTACATCGTCGATGCCTTCGCCATACATGTGGTTTACGGCGTTGCCACCACCACCACCTACACCTATCACTTTAATGAATGAACTAGGTTTTCCTTGTTCGCTGAATTCTAATGTATTGTCGTAATTCATAGTTTTATAAGTTTATTTTAGTTATATTGTTCGTTTCCAAATATAGTTACCATACTACCTTTTACTATGCCTTTAATTTTTTCTGCAATACCACCTTTCTTTTTTTTAACTGGCTCTCCTTTTGTGCGACAGTCTTCTACACCATTGAGAAGCATACAGATAAGTGCTGCATATTTTGCATTGTATATCTTAAAATTGTCTGGCGCTTCTATGAGATTGAATTTATCTTCTATCTTTACAGAAAGGTTTGTGTGGTCGCTTATCCATTCTGGAAGGTCGTTTAGGTATGCTCCTCCACCTACTAGGATAATGCTTGTGCCAGGTTTAGACAATGCATCTGCTTTCTTTAGTGGGGTAATAAATCTTAGGCAAATATCTTCGACCCTGTCTTGTATCATTTCTGCAAGTTTTAGTGGGGTAGTAAATTTTGCATTTTCTACGTTGCTATTTTTTTCTAAAATGATACGAGCATTTGGTCTTACCACTTTGTCTAGTTTTGTGGTACCCAATTTTATTTTTAGTTTTTCTGCTTCAGACGATTGTAAGCCAAGGCATGTAAGGTCTTTGGTAATATTGTTGCCTCCAAGAGCAATCACTCCGCGTTTGTCTGGTATATTGTTGCATCTTAAGATAAAAGAAGTGCAACCTCCTCCAAAGTCTATAAGTAGGCAGCCAATCTCTTTTTCTGCATTACTCATAAGTGTTTCTGCAAGGCAATCTAGTCTGTCTAAAGTATGTACTTTAACTTCCCTTTCTTCTTCCAAGTCTTTCACTACTTTTTCCCACTCTTTTGTCTCGTAACCCTTTTCGTTTGAGATGGAAATATAGATAGAACTAATTTTTGTGCGTGTTTTATTGTTTAGTTTTCGTATTATACTAACAATTTGAAATAAAACGTCGTCCACATTTACTATTTTCCCTTTTACGACACTGCCTACACGAGTTTTTTCCTCTTCTATAGCGATGATAGAAAAGGTGTCGTCTGTCTTTTCTGCTACGGCACCAACAATTTTGTTTGTGCCAATATCCAATGCTGCTATACGTAAAGTTTCACTCATATATATTATTTTTTTCTTGTGCAATAGATAAGGTTTTCAAACTTGAGATTGATTCTAGAGTATAATGTGTCACAGTTTCTTTCTGGGTATTGTTCGTACCATTTTTTTAGCACCTCAAGTTTCTCTTTGTAATTTTTTATATCTCCTAAAAGTATTTCTTCAACTCCCTGTTTGCTTATAAAAATAAGTTCTTTGTCTTGTGTTACATAAATTTGTTTGAAGAGGGAATTCCAGTATTTATCTTCTTCCAAATATGTGATAATGTCATATACTTCTTCTGTTGCTTCTATCTTGTCGATATGCCCGAGGGCAATAGGCACTTTAGCAGTAAAGTTTTTTGAAGTAGGCATTATTTTTCTATCGCTATCTACATAATACGATTCATTGTTTTTTGTAAAGACCCTATAAACAGGTTTTCTTTGCGTGATGTCTATGTATAAAGTACTATCCCCTATATAGCATTCTACCTCTTTTGAAAGACTGAGTTTGGAAAGAACTTTCTCTATTTTATCAGCATCTTTGTGTGAAATAGGTTTGTTTGTTGGGTATATCTTGTTTCTTTTCAGAGTCTTAATGATTTCTTCCTCTTGAATGAAATTGTATTTATCATCTATGTCAATTACTATGTTTTTGCATAATGTTGGTTCTTCTTTTGAGCCAAACATTATGATTGCAAATATGCAATATCCTGCCAATATAGCTACAGCGAGCCATATTAAGACACAGATGATAATATTTTTTGTTCTTTCTTTCACTATAGTTTATTTACGTACTCTGTGATAGGGTTTACTAGTTGGTCTATATTTCCTGCGCCAATGGTAATAAGAACATCAAAGTTGTGACGTTTTAGTTCTTCAAGACATTCTTCTTTTTTACATAAAACAGATTTTCTGCCCTTTATTTTTTTATGTATCAGATTTGAGGTTACTCCTTTTATAGGAAGTTCTCTTGCTGGATAAATGTCTAATACTATTACATCGTCTAGTTTTGAAAGACTTTCTGCAAATTCGCTAGCGAAGTCTTTTGTTCTACTATAAAGGTGTGGTTGGAAAATACCACAAATTCTCTTGTCTGGATATAAAGAACGAATTGAATCTACGCAAGCCTTAATTTCTTCTGGGTGGTGTGCGTAGTCGTCTATGTAGACTTTTCTTTCGTTTTTCACTTTTATATCAAAACGGCGAACGCTACCTTTGAAGGTTTGTACTGCATTTTTTATTGTATTTGCCGACATGCCGTTTAGCATAGCGATAGCCATGGCAGCTACTGCGTTTTCCACGTTTATCATTACTGGCACGCCAAGTTGAACCTTTTCTATTCTTTTGCCTAAGCCTACGAAGTCGAAGTATAGTTCTCCATTTTCGATTAAAATATTTTCTGCATAGAAGTCGGCTTGTTCTGTGCCTGAGTATTCATATACTTTTACACTTTCTTTTACATCTGGCACCATTTCTAGGCCTTTTTTCATTACAAGTACACCGTTTTCTTCTATCAATGATGTAAATTGTGCAAATGTTTTTAGCAGTTCTTCTTTTGTGCCGTATATGTCTAAGTGGTCTGCGTCTGTGGCAGTGATGATAGCCATACTTGGTTTCAATCTTAAGAATGATCTATCATATTCGTCTGCTTCTACAACCACTTGGTCGGCATGACTCACGATTAGGTTCGACTCATAATTTTTAGAAATACCACCCAAGAAAGCATTTACTCTTTCTGCTCTTTGGTTTAAAATATGAGCTAGCATGGTAGATGTGGTGGTTTTACCATGTGTACCTGCCACGCAAAGTGCCTTTTTGCCTTCTGTAAGTTCTCCAAGTATTTCAGAACGTTTTAGCATAGTGAAGTCTCCTTCTTTAAAGAAAACTTTTTCCGACATGTCGTCTGGTACTGCAGGGGTGTATATTACCACTGTGTTTTCTCTGTCCATAAATTTTACAGGTACCAAACTTATATTGTCTTTGTAGTGAATGTTGATGCCTTCTTCCTCTAGTTTTTCTGTAAGAGGGGTTTTGGTAAGGTCGTATCCAGCTACTAAATGACCTTGTTTGTGAAAATATCTTGCTATAGCACTCATGCCAATGCCTCCAATGCCTAAAAAGAAGTATCTTTTATTACTTTCTTTCTTTTTTGCCTTTTTAGGCTGAGGTGTTGCACTTTTTCGTTTTGAAATAATAGCTGGGTCTGTGATACCAATAGTTTTAAATACTTCAATGGCTATTTGTTCTGCAGCCGCTGGGCAAGCAAAACTTGTTATGTGTTCTCTAAGTGAGTTTAGTCTTTCTTCATCTTTTACTAAACTTAGCATAGTTTCTACAAGTTCTTCTCTAGACTTGTCGTCGGTAATCATAATGGCAGCATCTTTTTCTACAAGTGCCATTGCATTTTTTCTTTGGTGGTCTTCAGACACGTTTGGCGAAGGCACAAGAATACATGCCTTTTTAAGTAGACTCAATTCTGAAATAGAACTTGCTCCAGCACGTGACACTACTAGGTCTGCAATGCTATATGCAAGGTCCATATTTGGAATAAAGTCTGAGATATAAAGATTGTCTGTGTTAATACCCATTTCAGCCACAGATTTCTTTATTTCTTCAATATAGAATTTACCTGTTTGCCAGATAACTTGAACTTCTTTGTCTGATGTGATTTTCTCTAAACCTTGTAATAAACTTTCGTTTAGAGTTCTTGCTCCTAGACTTCCGCCTACCACTAAAATGGTCCTTTTTGCTGGGTCTAGGTTAAATTTATTGTATCCTTCTTCCTTTTTATCAATGCCTTCTAGTAGGTTTTGTCTCACAGGGTTGCCTGTGTAGATAATACTATCTGCAGGGAAGAATCTATCCATGTTTTGGTATGCCACGCAAATTTTGTTTGCCTTTTTTGCAAGTAGTTTGTTGGTAACACCTGCGTATGAGTTTTGCTCTTGGATAAGAGTAGGGATGCCCATTGATGATGCTTGCCATAAAAGAGGACCACTTGCATATCCACCCACACCTATTGCTATATCTGGTTTGAAATCTTTGATAATTTTCTTAGCCTTTTTTAGACTACTGATGGCTTTTGCTATTACTTTAATGTTCTTTAAAGTAAGTGACCTATATAGTCCTTGAATAGGTAGACCAATAATAGAATAACCGGCAGCAGGAACTTTTTCCATTTCCATGCGACCTTCTGCGCCTACAAATAAGATTTCTGCTGTAGGCATTTTTTCTTTAATAGCATTAGCTATAGAAACTGCAGGGAAGATATGTCCGCCAGTACCTCCACCGCTAATAATTACTCTAACTGATTTTGCCATCTTTATTTTTTTTGAGTAGATTCTTCTTTTTCTTCATTTATTACTTTGTTACTTATGTTTATGATAATACCTAAGTAACAGCATGTAAGTATTATACCCATACCACCACGGCTAATGAGTGGTAACTGTTGACCTGTAACTGGTCCTAAATGCACTGTCACACCCATGCTCACAAAAGCTTGCAGTACAATGAGTAGAGATAGTCCTATAACGTATAGTGCCGGCACTAGATTTCTTCTGTCGCATTTTCTTGCTACTCGTCCAGCTCTAGCTAGAATGCAAAGGTAGAGAAGTATAGTGCCAATGGCTCCAAACATTCCCCATTCTTCCACCAAAATAGCAAAAATAAAATCTGAGAATGCAAGCGGTAGGTAGTCTCTCTGAGTACTATTTCCAGGACCGCAAGCATCGATACCTTTTGCAATAGCTATTTCTGAATTTATAATTTGTCTGTTTTCGTCTGTGATTTTGTAGGCGTCTTCCTCGTTCTTGCTACTAAACATTTCCAATACACGGTTTTCCCATGTCACAAATCTTTTTAGTTGCCAGTCTTTAGGTAGCACAGAGTGCACGGCGAAAACAAGAAGTACAACTGCAAGTACACTACCTATAAGAATGCCTATTTTCTTCCAATCCACTTCTGCTATCATCATCATAAATAGTGATATTAATACAAGGATAACAGCTGTAGATAAGTTTTGAATTAATATCAGAGAACAAAATAAACCTATGATACCCACAAGTATAAGGAAATTTTTAAGAGGAAAACTTTCTTTAAGTAGAGGGTCCCCTTGTTTGTAATTTCTACCTAAAATCTCTGCCAAGCAGACTATTAGTGCATACTTGCCAAGTTCTATTGTTTGAAACTCAAAACTACCAATTTGGATTGCTCTAGATGCTCCATTTACTTCTTTACCAATAAAAGGGGTTAAAATAAGTAATACGAGGGAAGCGATTACTGCCAGAAAAGATAGTAAACGGATTTGTTCAAAAGGAATTTTTTGGATTGCAATCAATGCAAAAGCGCCAATCCCTAAGTGAAACAAGTGATTGTAAAATGGTCCTAAATGACTACCACCTTTTGCTGCAGCTTTGTATGCAGAAGAACTTATGGCAGAGAACATTTCTACGCCAGATATAATAAATAGGAGAAGAATGATAAGCCAAAGTACTTTGTCTCCTGTGAATATTTTGCTTAAGTAGTCTTTCATTATAATGCCCTTACTGCTTCTTTAAATTTTCTACCTCTATCTTCGTAATTTTTAAATAAGTCGAAGCTAGCGCAACATGGTGAAAGTAGCACTGTGTCTCCTTTTTCTGCTACTTCGTATGCTTTGTTTACAGCTTCGTCTAGAGAGTGACAACTGCTAAATGGAATATTCTTGTTTGCGAAGAAATTTTCTAGTTTAGTGTTGTCTGTGCCCATAAATATTAGGTAACGTACCTTTTCTTTTATAAGTGATTCTATTTCAGAATAGTCATTGCCTTTGTCTGTGCCGCCAAGTATAAGCACTGTAGGAGTTTTCATACTTTCAAGAGCATACCAGCATGAGTTTACGTTTGTTGCCTTTGAGTCGTTGATGTATTGTACTCCCTTTACTTTGCAAACAGGTTCTAAACGATGTTCTACGCCTGCAAAATTGCTAAGTGACTTTCTAATGCTTTCTTTTTCAATATTTACGGAAACTGCAGAAATAGCAGCAGCCATTGAGTTGTAAATATTGTGTGTTCCTTTTATTGCAAGTTCCTCAATTGGCATCATTAGTGGACCTGTAGGGGTGTTGATACAGATTTTATCTTCTGTTACGTATGCCGAACCTACGTTTGTCTTTTTAAGAGAAAAAGGTTTCTTTTGTGCCTTAATGCCTATTTTGTCTAGCTCGCGTTGAATATTTTCATCTTCGTTCCAATAGATAAATGTATCTTCCTCTGTTTGGTTTTGAGTGATACGCATTTTAGAATCTATATAGTTTTGAAACTTGTATTCGTATCTATCCAAGTGGTCTGGAGTGATGTTTAGTAGCACGCTAATGTCGGCTTTGAAGTCGTACATATTGTCTAGTTGGAAACTACTAAGTTCTATTACATAATAGTCGAAATTTTCAGTTGCCACTTGAAGTGCAAAACTCTTGCCTACATTGCCTGCAAGACCTACATTCAACCCCGCTTCCTTTAAAATGTTGTAAGTGAGCATTGTAGTGGTAGTTTTGCCGTTGCTACCTGTGATACAAACTGTTTTAGCAGTGTTGTATCTACCTGCAAACTCTATTTCAGAAATAATAGGTGTGCCTAACGCCATTAATTGCTGAATTAGCGGTGCTTTAGTAGGGATGCCTGGGCTTTTGATTACCTCAGAAGCTAGAAGAATACGATTTACAGAGTGACCATTTTCTTCCCACTCAATTTCGTATTTGTTTAGGATTTCTTTGTATTTATCAGCGATTTTACCTGCGTCTGATAGGAATACATCAAAACCTTTTACTTTTGCTAAAACAGCAGCGCCTGTTCCACTTTCGCCGCCTCCTAAAACTACGATGCTCATATTTATCGAATTTTTAAGGTTATTATTGCAAATATTGCTAACGCAATACCTATTATCCAGAATCTTGTCACTATTTTTTGTTCAGGAATACCCTTTTTTTGATAGTGGTGGTGTAGAGGAGACATTAAGAAAATACGTCTACCTGCGCCATATTTTTTCTTTGTATATTTGAAATAGCTAGTCTGCATTATTACAGAAAGGTTTTCTACCAAGAAAATACCACATAAAATAGGTAGTAGTAATTCTTTATGTACTAAGATTGCAAATACACCAATGATACCACCAAGTGCAAGACTACCAGTGTCGCCCATAAATACTTGAGCAGGGTGAGCATTGTACCAAAGGAAACCTACAGTAGCCCCCACAAATGCTGCAGCAAATACTACAAGTTCTTCACTGCCAGGGATAAACTGAATGTTTAGGTAGTCTGCAAAGAATACATTTGAAGAAACTACTGCTAGTGCAGCAAGTGCTACACCTATTATACTAGATGTACCAGCTGCCAAACCATCTATACCGTCGGTTAGGTTTGCTCCGTTTGAGCAAGCTGTGACTATGAAAATACACATAAACACAAACAGTAACCATCCACAAAGTTCAGCGTGTTCGCCCATAAATGCGACCATGTCGTTGTAGCCTAGGTCGTATTCAGAAATGAATGGAATAGTTGTATTGTTTGACTTAACTGCTTGTATGCTAGAACTAATTACTTCGCTATTTGGGTCTAGTTGTTCGATTGCTTCTTTGTTTGATGAGGTTACGTGCTCCACAATCACTGCATCTGGGCTAAACCACATCATAAGACCTACAAAAAGACCTAACGTAACTTGACCAATAATTTTAAATTTACCATTTAGTCCGTCTTTGTTTTTCTTAAATACCTTGATATAGTCGTCTAGTCCACCTATTAAGCCTAGCCAAGCGGTGGTAACAAGCATTATAATAAGGTAAATATTTCTAAGTCTTCCGAAAAGCAAACAAGGTACTATTATGGCAATAAGCATAATGATACCGCCCATTGTAGGAGTATTTTTCTTTTGATTTTCGCCTTGCAGACCAAGTTCTCTAATTGTTTCACCTATTTGTTTTCTTTTAAGGAAATTGATAATGTGTTTTCCCACTATCATAGAAAGAAATAGTGAGGTGATTAGAGTAATAGCTGCTCTAAATGTAACGAAATCGAATAATCCAGCCCCTGGAAAATCAAAACTTTGTTCTAAAAAACGGAATAAATAGTATAGCATATTAGTTTAAAATTATTTCTTTGTCGTCGAAGTGATGTTTCACACCTTTTATTTCTTGATATGTTTCGTGA
>JAEIGA010018364.1_pt1 | contig 10649 bp, 8 predicted proteins | sample 9270691 | NCBI WGS metagenome assembly JAEIGA01 (sample SAMN17057246, study PRJNA624740) | gut metagenome | biome: biome; isolation source: fecal sample | host: Bos grunniens | place: China: Xizang | collected 2019 | reverse complement strand
TGCTTGAAATACTCGACAACGCCACGCACAGGCATCCAGTTCATGTGCACGTTAGTCACTGACATAAAGATAGATATCTGCATCATCTCCTCGTTGAGATACTCGTCGTCGTGGACAACCTCCGTAACAACCACACGGCCGTCGCATGGCGAGAATAGCAGCTCGTCGTCATGAATCTGCACTCGCTTAGGCTCACGGAAGAATGCCGCCACGAAGAACCAGAAGACGAGCAAGAATGCTGCCATAAACCACATGATGGCGATATGGGTGTCGATGAGGAAGTAGACGAGTGCCCAGATAGAGAGGCACAACAAACCGGTGATGACGATAATCCAGTATCCCTCTTTATTAATCTTCATAGTAGTATTTAGGTTTTAGGTTAGTACAATATCATGTCCAATACTATATTCACGGCAATCAAGTAGAAGAATGCAAACGGAGCAGATACGATAAGGGCATCGAATCTGTCGAGCATGCCGCCATGTCCTGGGATAAAGTTGCCCGAGTCCTTGACGCCAGCATCACGCTTGAACATCGACTCCACCAAGTCGCCCACAACGCTCGACAGCGACACCACGAAGGCAAGGCCGAGCCATACATAGTAGTTTGCATCCAATGCCCATGCTCCCAGCGCACCCATAGCCAATGAGCCGAGCACACCGCCAACGAATCCTTCCCATGACTTCTTAGGTGATAGGCGCTCGCACATACGGTGCTTGCCCATCGTTACGCCCACAAGGTAGGCAAAGACGTCGTTGCCCCACACCAAGAAGAGGTAGAATAAAAATATCAGCGGATTCCACTCGGGGCACTTAAAGTCTAAGTGGTAGTCGAGCAACATCGGTATTATTGCCATCACGCCCATTGGCAAGCCTACGTAGACCATGCCCATGATTGTTGTGGCTATGTTGAGTGTCGGTGTTGTGTGGTTGCGGAAAATCTCGACAATGAAACTTAGGGCTATACATAGCGCTGCAATGACCCCAAACGCTATCATTAGCAGCGAGGCGAGATCATTTTCGAGATATGTTGCAATGGCTAACGCACAGCCTGTCAGAGATAATGATGCTGTGCCTATAAGGCCTAAGCTAAGTTGTGGCTCGCAACCTTTGGCCATTGCCAAGCCGTAGAACTCCCATACGCCAACGACGGCTATCAGCAATAGCAGTGCGCTATAGCTGATAACACCACAATAGGATGCTCCCAAAACTATTGCCAAAAGCACCGCACCACTTGCTGTGCGCACCAAAAAGTTCTTTAGCTTGTCACTCATAGCTTTTTACTGATTTTCAGATGTGTTATCTTTCGTAGGCTCAACAATGTAGGTTATGCCGTCAACCTCAGTTACCGTAGCCTCCTCGCCCGACTCATCTGCCACAGGGGCGTTGGCCTCCTTCTCCTTATCCTGAGCGCTCTTGCCAAGGATAGACTCCACGTCCTCAGCAAAGATTGTCTCCTTCTCGAGAAGCATATCGGCAAGACGTTCGATGTTCTCACGCTCCTGGCTTATGATCTGGCGTGTTAGCTCTATCGCCTCGTCAACGATGCGGCGCACCTCCTCGTCGATAAGCTCTGCTGTGCGCTCCGAGAAAGGCTTAGTAAATGCATCACGCTGGCCTGTAGCGTCGTAGAAGCTTATGTTGCCCACCTTTTCGCTCATGCCGTAGTAGGCAACCATAGCGTATGCTGTCTTTGTTGTGCGCTCGAGGTCGTTGATAGCACCAGTGCTTGTTATGTCCAACAACATCTGCTCGGCAACACGTCCACCAAGCAAGCCCGCAAGCTTGTGCATGAAGTGCGAGGTGTTGTGGTTCACTCGCTCCTCAGGCAAGTACCATGTAGCACCCAACGAGCGGCCACGAGGGATGATAGTAATTTTAAGCACAGGATCGCAGTTCTTCAATCGCCACATCACCGTAGCATGTCCTGCCTCGTGAATAGCTGTCGAGCGACGCTCAGCAGCGCTCATAGGCATGTTTCTGCGCTCCAAGCCACCCACAATGCGGTCGATAGCCGAGAGGAAGTCCTCCTGAGTTACGGCGCTCTTATCGTTACGTGCGGCAATCAGTGCTGCCTCGTTACATACGTTTGCTATGTCGGCACCTGCAAAGCCTGGTGTCTGCTTAGCGAGGAACTCACGGTCGAGTTTCGAGTCGAGTTTGAGCTTACGGAGGTGAACATCGAATATCGCCTGACGCTCCTTAACATCGGGCAAGCCTATCTCTATCTGGCGGTCGAAACGTCCTGCACGCATAAGCGCCTTATCGAGGATGTCGACACGGTTTGTTGCGGCAAGCACGATGACACCCGCATTTGTCTGGAAGCCGTCCATCTCGGTGAGCAGCTGGTTGAGGGTGTTCTCACGCTCGTCGTTGCCACCAAAGCCAGCGTTCTTGCCACGAGCACGACCGATAGCATCGATCTCGTCAATAAAGACGATACATGGAGCACTCTTCTTTGCCTGCTCAAACAGGTCGCGAACACGTGCAGCACCCACACCTACGAACATCTCGACAAAGTCGGAACCCGAGATCGAGAGGAAAGGTACGTTGGCCTCGCCAGCAACAGCCTTGGCGAGCAACGTCTTACCTGTTCCCGGAGGGCCTGCCAAAAGTGCACCCTTAGGAATCTTTGCACCCAAAGCTTTGTATTTGTCAGCCTTGCGAAGGAAGTCTACGATCTCCATAATCTCGACCTTAGCCTCCTCCAAGCCAGCAACATCTTTGAACGTAACGCGGTTTTTATTCTCCTTGTCGGCCACCTGAGCACGTGCCTTGCCCACGTTCATGATGCCGTTGCCTCCGCCGCCACCAGCACCTCGCATCATACCTCGCATGATGACTATCCACACGACGATGATGAGTATCCAGGGCAAGAAATCGAAGATATACTCGCCAATGCCCTTCTCGGTGCGTAGATACTTGATGTTCACCTTGGCATCCTCGATACCGCTCTCTGCGGCTTTCTGCTCGGCACGCTCAATCTGCTCTCGGAAGTCCTGAACGTCGCCACCAGTGTTGAACCTAATCTGCGCTCCCGTTGTTGGCATGCCCTTGAAACGCTCGTCCTTGGCCAACGTGTCGACAAGCTCCTTGCGGAGATATACGCTTGCTATCTCCTTGTCGGCCACCTCGATGCGCTCTACCTGACCACTCTCAACAAGGCTGGTGACCATGTCCCAGTCGCCCTCCAAAGGACGTGTCTGCTCCTCGCCAAACATGGCGACATAGACAATGCCGATAGCTACTATTGCCCAGAACCACATGAAGTTAAAACGTGGTCCTGATGGTTTCTTAATGTTGTTAATTGCCATTTTTCTCTCTTCTTCTCACACTTAATTCAAAACTCACAGAGGGGTCTACTCACCAAAATCGTAACGCTTTATAGGTGCATCTGCCCAAAGCTCCTCGAGGCGATAGTACTCACGAAGCTCGGTCTGGAAGATGTGGACGATGACATCGGTGTAGTCCATAGCCACCCAAAAGGCATTCTGGCGGCCCTCAACACGCACTGGCCACTCGCCCATAACCTCGAACACCTTATCCTCGATGCTGCCCGAGATGGCATCAACCTGTGTTGTTGAGTCGGCATGACACACTACAAAATGCGAGCAAATTGCTCCGTCGAAACCCGTTAGATCGAGCGAAACGATGCCCTTGCCCTTCTTGTCGTCAATCGCCTCAACTATTGTGTTAATCAATTTTTCCAAGTTTTCCATAGTAAGTTTGTTATAATCAATGTTTTATACTTTTGTTTTATTCTGTCGCATGTGTACGCGTGTTAGCACGCATACGCATAATCCTTGCAAATATAGGAAAAATATTTCTATTTTACAAATAAACGTTGGGTTTGTGCGTAGTATTGTGTGGGTGAGGGAGGTGGGGTGAGGGGGATGTGGGTAAGATGGGTACTATGGGTATGCTGGGTATTGTGGGTATTATGGGTACTATGGGTAGAGTGGGTAGGAATTTTTGCTAATCTCTCTATCCCTTTCCTAAAACGACACACCACTTAGTCCAAAATTGAACTAAGTGGTGTGTCGTGTCATATTTCCGAAATAGTCTAAATCTTCTCCTGATTTACGCATTTTAGAATTGTCGAACGAAGCGCCTCGACAATCGACTGCTTGACGTATGTGCGGCTAACGGCAAGAGCCACTCGGCGTGATGTTGCGCCCTTAGCAATGCTCTTAACACGGTTGCGGCGTGACTGCGGAATAAACTCCAAAGCCATCTCTGGGATGATGGTCATGCACGAGGTGCAATCTACCATTCGCATGAGAGTATCGAGCGAGCCCGACTCGAAGTAGAAGTGCGAAGGGATGTTGTTGGCAGCTTGGCACAACTCAAAAATCTGGTCACGCATACAGTTGCCTCGGCTAAGGAGTATAAGATCCTTAAAATCAATATCTTCAATACGTATGTTCGAGCGCTCGAAGAGTGGGTGCGAGGGCGATAGGTAGGCGTAGAAGTGGTCGCTAAACAGGTCGTGCTCGGTGATGCCTTCGCCACATGTTCCCGAAGCCACAAGGGCGGCATCTATGCGGTCGTGTTTGAGTGCCTCTATAATGTCGGCAGTAACCATCTCGTGGATCTCCAATTCCACCTTTGGAAACTCCTTGATGAACGTTGGGATGAACTTGTGGAGCAGGTAGGGGGCGATGGTTGGGATGACACCCAGACGCATGCTTCCTGAGCACTCGCCACGCATCTCGGCAACTGACTCACGAATGTAGTTGTACGAGCGCAAAGTCTCACGTGCCTTTTCGAGGACCACCTCGCCCACAGCGGTGGGGATTATAGGTTTCTTTGTGCGGTCGAGAAGCACAGCGCCAAGCTCCTCCTCGAGGGCTTTGATCTGCATCGAGAGCGATGGCTGGGTGACGAAACAGTGCTCGGCAGCGAGCGAGAAACTTCCGCAGTTGGCTACTGCCAATAGGTATTCAAGCTGAATAATTGTCATGGCGTATTAGTAGTTTGGTTATAAGTCAAAAATGTTTACCCAATGCAAAGTTATAATAAAAATTTATATTTTGCACGTAGTTATAGGAATTTTAGCGATTTTTTGCTAATTTTGTCGCTTGCGAGCGTATATATGGTGTATGCGCCCCACAAACTTGAAAAATTTGTATAGCATGAAAAAGATAATTCTTACTGGTGATCGCCCTACGGGCAAACTTCATTTGGGCCATTTTGTTGGTTCGCTAAGTCGTCGTGTCGAGTTGCAGAACTCAGGAGAGTATGACGATATTTACATCATGATTGCTGATGCTCAGGCACTTACCGATAATGCCGATAATCCCGATAAGGTGCGTGAGAATATCATCGAGGTTGCGCTCGACTACTTGTCGTGCGGCATCGACCCCGAGAAGTCGACAATCTTCATCCAGTCGTATGTTGCCGAACTTACCGAGTTGGCATTCTACTACATGAATCTTGTCACCGTTCAGCGCTTGCAGCGTAACCCAACCGTTAAGGCCGAGATTCAGCTTCGTGGCTTCGCCGAGAATGGCGAGGATGATGGCAACCTCCAGCGCAAGGGTACTCCTGTGGGCTTCTTTACCTATCCTATCTCGCAGGCGTCGGACATCACAGCATTTAAGGCTACCACCGTTCCCGTAGGTGCTGACCAGGCGCCAATGATCGAGCAGACTTGCGAGATTGTGCACAAGTTCAACTCGGTGTATGGCGAAACACTTGTCGAGCCACAGATCATGTTGCCAACAAACTCGGCATGTATGCGCCTCCCAGGTACTGATGGCAAGGCAAAGATGTCGAAGTCGTTGGGCAACTGCATCTATCTCTCTGACTCGGCTGACGATGTCAAAAAGAAGGTTATGGGCATGTACACCGATCCCGACCACTTGAAGGTTAGCGATCCAGGTAAGGTTGAGGGCAACACCGTATTCACATACCTCGACGCCTTCTCACGCCCCGAGCACTTCGAGAAGTATTTGCCCGAGTACGAGAACCTTGACGCCTTGAAGGACCACTATCGTCGTGGTGGCTTGGGCGATGTTAAGGTTAAGCGCTTCCTCATCGCTGTGCTCGAGGAGTTGTTGACGCCTATCCGTGAGCGCCGTGCATACTATGAGCAGCGCATCGAGGAGGTCTACGACATCTTGCGTAAGGGCTCTGATCGTGCTCGTGAGACTGCTGCGGCAACTCTTGCTGATGTGCGTCGTGCTATGCGCATCAACTACTTTGAGGACACCGAGCTAATGTCTCGTCAGGCCGAGCAGTATAGAGGCTAATTTGCTAAGGCAAGTCTGAAAAAACTATGGTAAAACTCGAACAACATATCAAGGACCAGATATTTGAGTCGTTCCAACGAATTACGGGTAGGCTCACCAACTCGCAGACGATGGCGCTGCTGGGAGTTCTCGTGGGCTTGTGTGCTGGTGTTGGAGCGTTCATCTTCAACACGCTGCTGCACACCATCACCCAGCTCCTCACGTCGTGGACACCTGCCGACGAGGCGCAGTGGCTCTATTTGGTCTATCCAGGTATCGGTATTATCCTTGCCACGCTGTTTGTTAAGTATGTGGTTAAGGATGGTATCTCTGAGGGTGTGACACGTGTGCTCTATGCTATGTCTCGTAGCGACTCACGCATCAAGGGTCACAACTGCTGGACATCCATCGTGGGTGGTGCTACAACCATCGGCTTTGGTGGTTCGGTAGGCCCTGAGGCACCTATCGTGCTTACAGGTGCGGCCATCGGCTCGAACATAGGTAAGCTCGCACGCCTCAACTACAAGAACATCACGTTGCTGCTCTGCTGTGGTGCCGGTGCTGCTGTTGCGGCAGTATTCAAAGCGCCAATCACGGGTGTTGTCTTCGTGCTCGAAATTCTGATGCTCGACATCACGTCAAAGTCAATCATCCCGCTGCTTATGGCGTCGATGACTGCCACCATCACGTCGCTGGTGTTTCACGGCTTCTCGCCAATCATCGCCGTGTCGCTCGATGCCGACGACATGTTTATGGTTGCGCAAGTGCCGTTGTTTGTGCTCTTGGGATGCTTCTGCGGCGTTATGGCCTACTACTTCACGTCGGTGAACTCACGTGTGGGTGGCTTCTACAAGTCTATCAAGGAGCAGTGGCGCAAGTGGCTATATGCTGGTGTTACGCTCGGCATCCTCATCTTCTTGTTTCCACCACTCTATGGCGAAGGTCATGGCAGCTTCGGCTCGCTGATGTCGGGAGGTACCGAGGAGCTGTTCGACAACTCGTTGTTCTACTCGTTCAGCAATGCCGACTGGTTCTTGATAATCTATCTCATCGCCATCATGCTCTTTAAGGTTGTGGCTATGGCTACGACAAATGCTGCGGGTGGTGTCGGCGGTACGTTTGCCCCTTCGTTGTTTGTCGGAGCTTTTGCTGGTGCTACGTTGGCTGTCATCTGCCGAGTTATCTTCGGCTGGGATGTTTCTATCACGTCGTTCACGCTTGCGGGCATGGCAGGTGTTATGTCGGGTGTTATGAAGGCGCCACTGACCTCAATCTTCCTTATCGCCGAGCTGTCGAATGGCTACGGATTGTTCATCCCGCTGATGATTGTGTCGTGTGTGTCGTTTGCTGTGAACTATGGTCTTGACCGAGATTCGATATATACCAAGCAGCTGCGTATGCGTGGCGAGCTTCTTACGCATGACAAAGACTCGTCGGCATTCGTATTCTTGCGCCTCGACCAGCTTATGGAGACCGACTTTATACGTATCCGCGAGACGCTCACGCTGGGCGACATCGTAAATATCATCTCGAGCGCCCGCCGCAACATATTCCCTGTGTTGGATAACTATGGCAAGCTGGTGGGTGTTGTACAGCTCGACGACCTGCGCCACGATATGTTCGACCGTGATAAGTGGCATACGCCTATTCTGCACTACATGATTCAGCCACCAGATAAGATTCTCGAACACGAGATGATTCAGAGCATCATGCCTCGCTTCGAGCAGAGCAACACGTGGATGCTTCCTGTTGTGGACAAGGAGAACAAATACCTCGGCTTTATCTCGAAGTCACGTATTTTGAATGCTTATCGTGAGGCGCTGGTAAATGTTTCACAGGCCGACTAAGTAGATGCAAAATCGTTTGCTGGCCTCCTTCGGCATCTGCATACAACTTTGTAGATAGCAAAAAGAGATTGATAAACTGAATAACAAAATAAAAAACGAAATATAGATTATGGCATTACAATGTGGAATCGTAGGACTACCTAATGTGGGTAAGTCAACACTATTTAACTGTTTGTCTAACGCACGTGCTCAGGCTGCAAACTTCCCATTCTGCACCATCGAGCCTAACGTAGGTGTTATCACCGTGCCCGATGAGCGCCTAACAAAGCTCGTGGAGATTGATAACCCTAAGCGTGTTGTGCCAACAACAATCGAGATTGTCGACATCGCTGGCTTGGTCAAGGGCGCATCAAAGGGTGAGGGCCTTGGCAACAAGTTTTTGGCAAATATCCGTAACACCAATGCTATCATCCACGTGTTGCGCTGCTTCGAGAACGACAACATCACACACGTTGATGGCACTGTTGATCCTGTGCGTGACAAGGGCATCATCGATACCGAGCTTCAGCTCAAAGACCTCGAAACAATCGAGAACCGCATAGGCAAGTGTCAGAAGCAGGCAACAGCGGGCGATAAGATTGCTAAGCGCCAGTACGACATCTTGTGCCGCTACAAGGAGGCTTTGGAGCAGGGCCTCTCGGCACGCACCGTAGAGCTTACTGCCGAGGAGCGCAAGACAGTGTGGGACCTCAACCTACTTACCGATAAGCCAGTGTTGTATGTCTGCAACGTGGACGAGGCAGCGGCAGTAAATGGCAACGAGCACACCGAGGCTGTGCGCAAGGCTATTGCCAGCGAGCATGCCGAGATGCTTATCGTGGCAGCATCGGCCGAGGCCGACATCGCCGAGCTTGAAACTTTCGAGGAGCGTCAGATGTTCTTGCAGGATATGGGCCTCGAGGAGTCGGGCGTGAGCCGTCTTATCAAGGCTGCCTACCGCCTTTTGGACCTCCAAACATTCTTCACTACGGGTGCTGACGAGAGCCGTGCTTGGACCTTCCGCCGTGGAATGAAGGCGCCTGAGACTGCGGGCATCATCCACACTGACTTCGAGCGTGGCTTTATCCGTGCCGAGGTTATCAAGTACGACGACTATGTTGCTCTTGGCTCGGAGCGTGCTTGCCGCGATGTGGGTAAGATTGGCATCGAGGGTAAGGAGTATGTCGTCGAGGATGGCGACATCATGCACTTCTTGTTTAACGTGTAATTAGACAGCGACTATGGATAAGTTGTGGAAATATGTGATTATGTCGTCGGCCTTGGTGCTTGCGGCAATGGTCTTGGCAGCAGCCTACACCACAAACTCTCGTGAACTGGGAACAATCACTGTGACAGGCCTCGGCGAGACGGAGTTTTCGTCCGACATGATAGTTATCGAGGGCGTTGTTACTGTTAAGAGCGACGATGCAGCTGCTGGTTATACCACACTCGAGGCACAGCGCAAGCAGGTTGCCGACTTTTTGGAGCAGAGGGGCATCAGCACCGAGAGCATCTCGTTTGCTATGCCGTCGACACGTGAGAACTTCGAGAGTGTGAAATTGGAGAGTGGCTACTATGGCTCACGTTTTGCGGGATATATCCATCGTCAGGCCTTCACCATCGAGTCGACAAAGATTGATAGCACTGAGCTTGCTGCTCGTGAGCTTCCATCGCTCATGGCCGAGGGTGTCATGGTGTCGGTTGACGAGCCTATGTACCACTACACCCAGCTCGAGAGTGTCAAGCACGACCTGATAGCTGCTGCGGCAGCCGATGCTCGTGAGCGTGCTGAGATTATAGCACTTAACTCGGGAGCTAAGCTCGGCATGCTTGCTGAGTCACGTGCAGGAGTATTCCAGATTACAGCGGCTACGGGCGACGAGGAGTTCTCGGCAGGTGGCTCGTTCAACCTATCGTCACGCAACAAGAAGGCACGTGTTACGGTGCGTGCCAAGTACAAAATAAAAATGACCAACTAATACATTTAAAGATATGTCAAGAGAAGTAAGAGTAAGATTTGCGCCCAGCCCAACAGGCCCACTACATATTGGTGGTGTGCGCACAGCACTATATAACTACTTGTTTGCTCGCCGTCATGGCGGCAAGATGATCCTCCGTATCGAGGATACCGACTCGCAGCGCTTCGTGCCTGGTGCCGAGGAGTATATCATCGAGTCGTTGAAGTGGTGCGGCATCGAGATTGACGAGGGTGTAGGCTTTGGTGGCCCACACGCCCCTTATCGTCAGAGTGAGCGTCGTGACATCTATTTGCAGTATGCCAAGCAACTTGTCGATGCTGGCTGGGCATACTACGCCTTCGACACCCCTGAGGAGTTGGACAAGCTTCGTGCTGAGGCCGAGGCTGCGGGTAAGACATTTGCCTATAACCACGAGGTGCGAGAGCAGCTTGCTACATCGTTGCGCCTATCGAAGGAGGAGGTCGAGGAGCGCATAGCACGTGGCGACCAGTGGGTAGTACGTTTCAAGATGCCTGAGAACGAGGTTGTTAAGATGGACGACTTGATTCGTGGCCATGTCGAGATGAACACCTCGACACTCGACGATAAGGTGTTGTACAAGTCGGCAGATGC
>JAEIGA010018363.1_pt1 | contig 10649 bp, 9 predicted proteins | sample 9270691 | NCBI WGS metagenome assembly JAEIGA01 (sample SAMN17057246, study PRJNA624740) | gut metagenome | biome: biome; isolation source: fecal sample | host: Bos grunniens | place: China: Xizang | collected 2019 | reverse complement strand
CAATTGGTTCTCCATTTATGTAAGAATCTAAACCAAGGATACCAGCAACATTGGGATTCCCTCTTTCCCTCCAACATTTCAAAATCTTCTCAACTGCATCATCTGCCATATAATCATCAGAATCTATACAGACACAGAGTTCCGTATCCATTAATTCTATAGCCTTATTATATCCAGTGTGTAGTCCTCCGTTTTCTTTATAACAATATCTTATATGCAACCAAGACGAATCCTTCGAAAATCCCTCAAAACCATCATCTACAACTTGAAGTGTTGAAGTGTTTAACCATGACCTAACTAAATTGGATGTGTTATCAGTTGAACCATCATCAATAATCAACCAACAACAATCCGTTGATGTCTGTCGACATAAAGCTGCATATCCACGACCAAGCAAATCTGCTCGATTATATGTTGGGGTAAATACTGTAATCGTTTTTTTCATATTCCTATAAGTCGTCGTAAACCGCCATAATATATTAAACTCATAAATAGAGTAAAACCTAAATGCCACAAAATCACTTTAGAAAGGAGTCTCATTTGGAATTTTGACCAATTCAAATTCAAGAAGGGGTATATCAGTACAATGGGATAGAGAAACCAACTCAAGTAAGCAATTCTATTATTAAATTGCACATACATACACAACAACCAAACAGAGTTTGTTGTGATATACAATTTTAACAACAAATTATACATCGAAGACTCTATTTTTTTCTTATAAATTGCAATATACCCAACAACAATTGGCATTGCAGAATAAAGAATAAAGTCTAACCTAAAACCAGCCTTACCATCCCACCCAGTAGAAGAATTAGCCAACAAATACGCAGTTCCTTTTGAATCCCCAGCCTCAGAAGAAAGGGAAGCGAATAAAGTTTGAAAAAATGACACATGCAACGCGGCCATCAACACACACGCGCCCCAACCAAAAAAATAATGTTTAGGATTCTTATAAAAATGAGATATAACAAATGCATAAACAGGCAATGTCATAGAGTGGTGTATTCCCCATGAAAGAAGCACGAGTGGAATACAAACCACCCAGTTTTTATAGTATGAAACCGCTAATAAAAAGATGGATGCAGCGACCCCTGCTTTGATACCATTACACGAATATGAGAATGTCGAGAATGCGGCTAAATAGCAAAGAAAACTTATATACGTATCTTTGGGGAATAATCTCTTACAAGCAGCAAACATACACCCAAAGTACAAGATATCCATCAAAAGGAAAAAGTTGGAAATCCCTAGTTTGCAACTGCCCCAAAGAGCAAACAAATTATCAAAAATCAAATTCTCCGCATCAGGGTCAAAATTAAAAGTTCTCCCCTCATAAAACACATAATAATATAATCTATAATTTAACGAATCGGAGAAATTACCATCTTCAGCACGCAATCCTATCAGCAATGACAAAGCGATTGCCAAGACCAAAGCCGAAGAATACCCTATATTGGATTTCCTTCTATAATATATATCAAAATCAGCAATGGTTCTTACCTTATAATGTCCAATAGCAACATATGTCAATATTGCTATGATAATAAGATAAATAAACTCATATATTTGATAATCGGTCATTCTAATCTTTATCTTAAAGTATCAACAATACGCATACATGCCATACCATCTCCATACGGATTCACAGCTTTTGACATTTGCTCATAAGCGTGAGAATCATCAAGTAACATACTCACCTCGCTAACGATTTTATCATAATCAGTTCCCACAAGATGAACAGTGCCACTTTCCAACGCTTCTGGTCGCTCTGTCGTATCACGCATCACCAACACAGGTTTACCCAATCCTGGTGCTTCTTCTTGAATGCCACCAGAATCGGTCAATACGATGGTTGATTTAGACATCAAATATACGAATTCTAAATATTGTAGTGGTTCAATAAAGAAGAAATTCTGATAAGTTTCTGAAAAATTATCAGCCGATAAATCTCCAAACACCTCCGCTATTGGTTTACGCACATTCGGATTCAAGTGCATCGGATATACAAAGTCAACGTCGTTATACTTTACCGACAAATCCTTCATAGCACGACACATATTCAAAAAACCATCACCGAAGTTTTCACGACGATGACCTGTAATGAGTACCAATTTGTGACCTCTATTTAATCTGCTCACATCGTAACCAGCCTGGAGCAACACAGATTCTTGCTCAATTCGAAGCGCTTCATCCTCCTCTAAACGACTAATAACCATCTGAAGCGCATCAATCACCGTATTTCCTGTTACGCATATTTTTCCTTGAACATTTTCTTCCTTCAAATTCTTCTCCGACAAGGGTGTGGGTGCGAAATGATAGTTGGCGATACGCCCTGTTATCTGACGATTCATCTCCTCAGGCCAAGGAGAATAAATATTATGAGTTCGCAATCCTGCTTCAACGTGTCCAACAGGAATCTGCTGATAGAATGCCGCCAAGGCTGCTACTGTAGAAGTAGTGGTATCTCCATGCACTAAAACAACATCTGGTTGACATTCCTTAAGCACTTCTCTCATACCCGTAAGAACTCTTGACGTAACATCATAGAGGTCCTGTCCTTGCTGCATAATATTAAGGTCATAGTCGGGATGCACATCGAAGATGGACAGTACCATATCCAACATCTGGCGATGCTGACCCGTAACGCATACAATGGTTTCAAAATCTTGTGGATATTTCTGGAACTCTTTTACAAGCGGACACATCTTTATGGCCTCTGGACGAGTACCAAAAACGAGCAATATTTTCTTCATGACAATATACACTGATTAATTCAGTTTCACAAGTATAAGTACCTTCATGCCCCCCCACCAAAGTGAGATGATAATAGTTACTCTAATTGCAATACCGGAGTTTTTAACCTTATATCTTAAGAAGTTGAGTACTTGCAAAACTTCAATGACTAATACGTTTTTTCACCTCTAAAAAATCTTCCTGTTACAATATCTGACAAGAAAGCACTGAACTTTGCTCCCATCATTCTTGTCAATTTATATTTTAAATTATGGCGTGTTCTATCCCACCACGTTTGATCAATCCAACTACCTGCAAAGTGGTGTATACATACCGTATTTTTTGTACAATGAATTAGTCCTGTTCCATGATCTTTCGGGCAGAAATACTCTGAAGGGTACATGGTGCAAAGCCCAGGTAAATCTTGATATGTGTTATTAAGTTTTAGTCCCTTACTTTTCATGTAAGCGGTGATGACTTCAGTATTAGTGCGCTGGTCAAAAGAACCATCCTCCAATACAAATTTACGGTCATTGTAGTCATCCAACAACTCCTTAGCCCAGACGCTCCCCTTTTCTGCGGCCATCATACCTGTAGGCACAGTCCAATTTGTTTCAAACCCAGAGAACATTTTATGATGCAAGAATGGGTCGTAAGTTTTTAACACCTCAACATCAGTATCCATATACACACCACCTTCGGTGTAGAGAGCATACAGGCGCACCACATCTGTCACAAAGGCAAACTTACGATTCTCCAAAGCCTCTTTGGCATATGGATACAGATTTACATCAAAGTTGTCCTCGTTCCATTCCTTAATTTCATAATCTGGAAGAAACTTTTTCCAACTTTCAATACACTTAAGGGCCAACTCATTCTTTGGTCCTCGACCAAACCAACAATAATGTATTATTTTAGGTATCATATTCATTTGTTTCTCCACGGATCTTCACGGATCACGAGGAATATTTACTTCTATTTTTTTAAGACATGAGCAGATATGTGAAATCAGTATTACCCTCCACGGATTTTCACAGATCACGAAGAAATACTTACGCAAAGTAGATACGCGCAAATACATGGAGAATATATACTTGACAGTTCACGTAAAAATACTTATCTTCCATTTTACAAGGACAAGCAAGAATGTACGTGGGCACTATTTATTTCAACGGAGCACCTTATATCCTTTACTAAAGTCACAAACATCAAAATTAACCAATATACCCACAGGTTTATTGAGTAGTTTCATATATGTTCGTAATTGTTTAAGATGCAAAGGTTGCAACGTATCTACCGTTTTAAGTTCAAATATTAAAGTATCCTCCACGATGATATCTAATCTCAAACTTGTGTCCAAAGTTACACCTTTGTAAACAAATTCAACTGTATTCTGAGAACTTGTTGATAAATTTCTTGACTTCAATTCATGTATTAATGCTTTCTCATACACACTTTCTAACAGGCCTGGTCCTAAATGAGAATACACCTGCATTGCAGCACCAACACATTCATAAATTAATTTATCAATATCCATATTCTTTATCTTTATTACTCCACGAATCTTCACGGGGCACAAGGAACACTTACCCACAAAATTACGAGTAGGTACGCAAAACATGTGAGAATTGTATGCTCCACGGATTTTCACGAATCACAAGGAAACATCAAACCTCATACATATACGAGAAGATACGTGCGATACGTGGAAACTAAAACGCCTCAACTATTCACAAGGAAAACTTACCAACAAGATCACGAGTAAATACGCAAAATCCGTGAGAATTGTATGCTCCACGGATTTTCACGAATCACAAGGAAACATCAAATCTCATACATACGAGAAGATACGTGCAGATACGTGGAGACACCATCACTACAAGCTCACACATATCGCTAGAAATATTTCTTAGCAGAATACGAGTAGATACGTGATAATACGTGTAGAGATTTACACTATATCAAAGCATAAACCTTCTCAACCTCACGCATATTACCATAATCATGCGTCCTCAAATACTCCACTATAGAGCACTTTAATTTATCATTCTTCAATGTCTCCACTATCTGCGCCACACAACCAGGAATATCCATCGGTACAATCACACCATCCACTCCCTGCTGAATCTGCGAAGGTGCCGTAGGATAATTCGTCACGATTACAGGTTTACAAAGCATCTGTGCCTCGCGCACCACCACGCTCTTACCTTCATAGCGTGAAGGTTGCACATACCAGTCACACGCCTTAATATAAGGATAAGGATTTTCTTTCTTACCCAATAGGAACACATGCTCCTGCATCCCCTCACGTTCAATCTCCCTACGGATATAGTCATCACTGCCACCATAACCGATAATATACCAACGCACATTAACCCCTGCCTCTATAATACCACGGCAAATAGCAGGAATTTCATCTAACTTCTTTGCTTCAGAGAAGCGACCGATAGTCAACAGATTAATGCAATCGCCACGTGCTGGTATCTCTTTTTGAATATCTTCTGGAGAAATCAATAGCGAGCGCTGGCGCACATAGTCGGGAGATAAGATATTCTCAATCTCTACAATTTTATCCTTAAGTGAGGGGAAAACCTGAAGGAATGTTTTCGTCACATCCTCAGAGATAGAGATGACATGGTCATACGCACCCCACACGGGCAGCTCCAAGTCTGCATTCACATCAATGTGAGTGTAGTCGGTGTGAATCCAACAAACCTTTTTCTTCGCTTTCACATGATCCAGCACGAAGTTATGAGGGTTCAAAAAGGAGATAGCTAAATCATACACACCCAAATCGTGCAAGTTGGGTAGCACTTGACTCACCTCTTCTCCCAAATATCCATGAATCGCAGCACCATCTTTAGGATTATTCTTCTTTAAATATTGACGCATACGCCACTTTGCTCGCATACGAGCAAAGAACATACATAGATAACCTTTTTTCAGGACCACTTTCAAAGGTTTCTCAAACATGCTCCAAGTAGGATTCTCGGGCAAGAGATTTATATAAGAAGGAATCAACTTCATCATCTCCCCCTCATGACTGTACACAAAAAGATCAACATCCACCTTTTGCGGGTCTAACGCCTGAAGCAGTCCAACAAGAGAAGTTTCTGCGCCACCGAGGTGCATATAATGTATTGCGATAAAAATGCGTGGTTTCATTGCTATCTTAGAATCGTATTTAACTCCTCACAAATTTTATTACAAAGTAACATAGCCCCATCCTCATTAAGATGACTACTATCTTTGAATAAAGTTCTTGAACTTATAAAATCTTTGTCTTTGAAATGATTAAGTACTGGAACAGAATAGGCTCTACAAAGTTTAATTAGAGATTGATATTCAGAATCATCTGTAGCCTTATACCATGGAGAAATAGTAAACACAATTGTCGTACCATCCTTTTGACATGTTTCTATCAGTTCCTTAAATAACGCAAGTTTAAAATCATCTATATTAACATCTTTTATGGTCTTAGTCTCTACATCATATTTCATCATCCCATGCAATGGGGCATAATCGTATTCATAAGCAGTCACTGGTGATGTTGAAATGTGTTGAGATACAATATCTAAAAATCTAGAATTGTATTTATAACTCCTCAACCAATTCTTATATATCTCTGTTTCATCAACACCACCAATTAAATCTTTTATTGAATCATCATCCAAATAATACCGTAAATTCCCTATATACCTAGTTTTATCGTCTTCTAGTATATCAAACCCTGCAACCACATCATAGATGACCACTTTGGGAATATAGCGCTTCCGTATCAATTGATATCTACCATACATAGCAATAATCCCCATACCATCATCTCCACAATTATAACATGACAATCCTGTTCTTTCTGTAATTAGTCGAGGAGAAAAATGATGAATTGCTCTTGAGGAACCAAAAATCAAACACTCTTTATCTACTTGAGTACAAATATAATTATTTCGCCCATAATCTCCTTTTTGGGTATTCAAATACACATGGTCAAGTATTGTACCAATTGCAAAATCTATCGCAAATATAATACTTAAAAATAAGAATAATTTCAAAACAAACTTACGCATTGTTTTCTAAAAGTTTACGTAAATAAATGACCCTGCATCAAAGACACCGCACAACATAATTAAAATGAGTATGCCTATGTATCCAACCCATCTAACCATAGTATACCTATTGTTCAATATGGTATACTGCCGAGGGGAACACTCATCCATAAGATCTTTTACCATCACAACAATAATTGCCAATACAATAAATAGAAATGCAGAAGGAGTTATCTCTGCTACAGAAGAAAAACCACCTGTAAACATTGTACTTATATAAGAGCAAGCATCGCTCAATGTTGGCATTCTAAAAAATATCCATACGAAAGATACCAACATAAATGTTACTACGATTCGTATTGGTTTAAACATTACAAAAAGACGATTGGTTGCTAAGATTCCCTTTGGATCCAAACCAACACTTTTTTCTACTATTTGTAACAAACCATGCGCACCACCCCACACCACAAAAGTCCAATTAGCACCGTGCCAAATACCACTCACTAAAAAAGTGACCAAAATGTTAAAGTATTGTTTCCATTTTGAGCAGCGATTACCACCAAGAGGAATATATACATTATATGTTAACCAACGAGTGAGTGATATATGCCACCGCTTCCAAAATTCAGTGATGCTACTAGCAAAATAAGGGCGTTCAAAATTATTAACTAAATCAAATCCCATCAATTTACCAACACCTAGAGCCATAAAGGAATACCCCGCAAAATCACCATATATTTGGAAAGAGTAAAGTATCGCACCTATTATACAGGAGGTTCCACTCATATGTTGATAGTTGTTAAATATAGTATCTACATAAATACCTATTCTATCTGCAAAAACTACTTTCAGAAACATGCCCCATAACAACCATCTCAAACCCTCAACTGCCTGACTATATACAAACTCGCGCTTGGCCTTTATTTGTGGCAAGAGTTCATCCGCTTTGCTAATAGGACCAGCAAGAATTTGGGGAAAGAAGCATACAAATAACATGTAATTCCACCAATTTTTCTCTACCGTTGTACGCTTGTAATAAACATCAAACAAATAGCCTACCGCCTGAAATGTAAAAAAGGATATGCCAACAGGCGCTATAAGATTTACCTCTATTGTATTTCCATCCCCTAGAATATCACCAATACTTGACAACACGAAATTTGTATATTTAAATATCAAGAGAGGTAACAACGCTAAAAAAGCGCCTGCAACTATCAAGTATTTCTTTCTTCCATATGCCTTATGACGGTCAATCAAAAGTGCTGAAAAATAGGTAACTGCAGTGACACCCAATAACACTAGCACGTATTGAGGATTCCACTGCATATACAAACCATATGAGATGATGATTAATAAAGCATTTGCTATACGAGTTTGATTGTATTTCCCCCCCAATAACCAATTAACTAAATAATACAATACAAAGATTATTGGGAATAACCACACAAATTGAAAAGAATTAAAAATCATTTTTATCTATAAATAATAGGCATCCGCATAAAATTCAATTTATAGGACAAAAGTTTAATTTATTTCTTAATTTTCGCTTTAAAATCGAGAAGAAATTCTGTTTATAATATCTCATTCGACTCTCTTTCTGCATTTTTTCAAAGTCAAAACTCAAGAACCAATCCACAAATTCTTTTTGTTCATCTGTCATTTTATCATAATTCTCTTTCATACGAGGAATTATGTAAGGCCAATGGAGTACACGCTCTGATTTAAAACTCATCAATCCAGAACGACGATACATTACATCATACCAATGGTCCTTTAATGACTTATCTATATAGAATCCAAAATCTTTAATATCTGCAGCTTCTGCAACAAGACCAAGAACCGTACGGAAACATTTCTCACATTCGCAACAATTATGATCATTGAAAGAGCATACACGCATAGGATATGGTTTTCCTGTCTGTCGTTGATAGTCAACAACCAGCCTCACTTTATCTTGACGTACCAATTCCGAACCATCATGCACACACCTTCCCGTACTAGCATACCTAAACTCACTATCTGTTGTAACATGGGAAGCACACATACAATATTCACCCATAGGTACTGAACTCGCAATATAGATCGATTTTATCCCATGCTTAAAAGCCAATGGTATTGCAATTGAAATGAAAGCCATCGAGTGCTGAAATCCATGCCACCATGAATCACCAAATTTGGGGCGAATATACTTCGTCCAAATATCTTCATTAACCACAACTGCAAAATTGCTCTTAGCAAAAGTAAAGTCTAATCCTTCTCGTTTTGAGAAGTCACTAATATCTCTTATATCCGCATCAGCGGCATCATCTATCTGTAAACGATTCGTATACCATCCTTGAATATTAAACAGCAAAGGTTTCTTTGTATGATGACGCACATATGTAGAGTTTGCATCCAATCCACCACTAAACAACAATAATGCTTCTTTCTTCTCATTCAATCTATTATCAACTAAATTGGCGGGTACCAAATTCCCTTTAAAAGAATAATGAGAATAAAGGCGTTGATAAGCATCACGAACTTTGATAATAGAATCATAAAATGCTTGATCTATCTCGCGAACCCACATCACTGTATTCGTTACCCACATCAAAGGAATAATGCTTGATACAAAGGGAATCGCAAGAATGGAATCTGGGACATCTTCCATATTTTCTTCGTAATCAACATACATTACATTTGTTGAAAAATAGGATTTAAGAATCCCTGTCACGGTAAAATGATACTCAACTTGTCCGCCGACTACAGTTATTCGTTCTAATACAATACCATCCATATAAACAAATGCATTTAAATGTTATAGGTAAAGAACTTTCGGAAATTATAAGGATGTTCATCAATATTATCAGTCGGTAAGTTTGTGGCTACTTCCGCTAATTTATCCTTATTTATTCCTAATTTATCTATCTGAGTATATGCCATGATTAATCTTAAAGGGTCTACATTATAATCACAACAGCAACGATAGATATCTTTCAAGAAACTTGAATGAAACCCTGTGTAACCACATATAAGTTCAAGAGGATTATCCAATGTTCTATCTGAAATATCCTTCAAGACCACATAACCATATTCCAAGAGACGGGGGATATCAATTCCAACAGTGTCAACACCATATTTCTTTGCTAATGCCATTACGAACATTTCTGTAGCAATATTTCCGATACTTCTACCCAAACCCTGGAAAGAGCAATCAACTAAAGCAAAACCAAGTTCCTCACATTTAAGACCATTAGCAACTCCCAATCCCATATTATTATGCCCGTGAAAGCCCAATTTAACATCTGGACATACCGCCATGGTGGCCTTATAGAAAGTCTCTATATCTTCAGGAAGCATCGTTCCTGCAGAATCAACCAGATACACATACTCCGCCCCCATATTATGAGCGAGCAAAGATGCCGATGCAAACTCTTGAGGAGTATTTGCATAACTCTTCATAAAGTTCACCATTGTAATATACCCAAGACGATTCGCCTCAACAACATATGGACGAACCTTTTCTACATCAGAGATTGTAACACCTATACGAAGGAAATCTATACCATGTTCTCTTGCCTCTCTCAAATCCTCCATACGAGCAATGCCAGGAATACAAAACACCCCTAACTTGCTACTTCCAGAAACCGATTTGGCTGCATCTATATATTCCACATCAGAATACAAAGAGACACCACGCTCTGGCGAACTTGCATTAAGTCCCATACCATGACCAATCTCAATATATTCTATACCAAGTTTTACCAAACGGGCCACAATGTTCTTAACATCAGTTCGAGTAAACTTAAAATTGACCGCATAACTACCATCACGCACCGTGCAATCAAATATTTGTGTTTTTGTTCCCATATCCACTAACTATTATTT
>JAEIGA010018362.1_pt1 | contig 10650 bp, 5 predicted proteins | sample 9270691 | NCBI WGS metagenome assembly JAEIGA01 (sample SAMN17057246, study PRJNA624740) | gut metagenome | biome: biome; isolation source: fecal sample | host: Bos grunniens | place: China: Xizang | collected 2019 | reverse complement strand
TAATAGCCTTTCACGGCCTCCACACGGGTCTGCTGCAGCATGATCTCCGAGAGCCAAACATGATAGGGATCTTTGTCCTGCCGCCAAGGTAGTTCCCGTTTGTTCCGGGTGTACCAAGGGAGCAGCGCCTGGGGCAGCCTATTCATTATTTTATTCATAGTGCGCACCCCCCTTTTTGATTATTATAACAGGCTGCGGCAAAAAATGCAATCCGGTGCCCATAAAAATAGCAGGGAACCATTGGTTAGTTCCCTGCTATAGCGCATTATGTTTCCTTCCGCTGCGTGGGCAGAAGAGCTGTCGCCTGCGCGGATGGATGTACCTGTAAAGTCCCGCATATTACAGTGATCTCATAGTAGTCTGAGGTATCGATATAAGATCCGTTGCCATCTGCGCGTAAAATTTTCACGTTTTGTGCTGTGTTAACCAGCTTGCCCGGGTCGGTCAGAGAAGCGGTTAGCTCCAGTTGCAGTATTTCGCCGGGCGCAAGGGAACCCTGTGAGATCCAGTAATCGCCACAGGATAGGGGCTGACCGTCATAATATTTGCTGGCAGAGCCTGTGGTGATGGTGATCTTCCTGCGCAGGATGGTTAGCGTGCCGGGCTGAATTTGGATGTCATATAGGATGCTTGTCACATCTACGCCGTCTTTGTTCAGCACCCGGTAGGAGATGGGCTCCGATTGCCAGGTGCCGGGTTCTGGGCCGGCGGATTCACTGGCAATGGTGATCTCCAGTGTATGTCCTTTCAGCAGCAAGCCGGAAACAACGGCGTATTTCATGATATCCTCAGCGGTAAAAGGCTTGCCGTCATAGTACTTTGTTAAGCTGGCGGCATGGATTTGCAGAGGGATTTTATTGCCCTGGGTGTTGCCTTCGCCCTCACTGCTTTGGTTGTCGCTGCCGGTGACTTCCATGGGAACCCAACCAAGACCGTCTATATAGATCTCCACCCACGCATGGGCCTGATCGGTGGCCAGTTCCGTGGCTACGCCGGTGGTGACTTTGCCCAGATAGCCCACGGTGTAACGGGCGGGAATACCGAATGCCCGGTACATCAAGGTGGCAGCAGTGGCGAAATGCTGACAGATGCCTTCTTTGGCGGTGGTTAGGAAATGCACTGCCACGTCAACGCCATCGGGGTAGGGAGCGGCGTCCAGATTGTACGCGCCTGCATGTTGTATGGCGATTTGGATCAGCTCCACCAAATCGGCTGACCTGGCGGTAATGCCCCGTTCCGCCGCCCATGCCAGCAGAGCATCCCTGGTGGAATCCGGGATCTGCAGATAGTTTTGATAAACAAACGCCCGATACGCTTCTTCCTCAGCGGTATATCGGCCGGGGACACGGAGGTTTCGCAGGGCCCGATAGTCCCAGGATATGCAGGTGGAAACGGTGTAGTTCGTGCGGTATCCGTTGTCCAGATAGCAATCGTTGCCCCAATCGGTCAAAGAACTGAAATAGGGAACAATGGCGGCACATCCTTCTAGACGCCGGATCTCCATTTCTGGGTCATTCACGCCGGCACTCAATAGCGCCTTATACAGATATAAGTAGGGGTTGCCGGAATATTTCGCGGCGGGTGCCCAGCCTGTGCCGGTATAGTCGCCGAAGTTCATATCCCGGAAGTAAACGGGGGTGTCTTGATATCCAGGTGCTTTGCCGGTGATATATGCCATGGTGCGTTCGCTTCCCTCACCGTGATCGGGGAAGCCGATGCTGGTGCCGGAATTGCGATCTTGTTCGCCGCTCTCGCCCTCACCGCTTCCGCTACCGCTACCACTGCCTTCTCCATCACCACTACCTTCCCCTTCGCCGTCTTCGGGTAGATCCGGGTTTTCCAGGACGGTCAAAGTGCCGTATTCATAGGTGACTTCGTAACAGCTGGTGCGGTTTCGAGGAGCGTTCTCTGCATGAAATGCGGCGGTCATGGTATTTTCGCTGCTGCCCACCGTTGTTTGGCTGCCGGTAAATGTGGGGATCAGTTCATCGCCTTCCGCCAAAGTGCCTGCAATAATTTCGTATTCATGGCAGGTCAGGGGAAAACCGTCATAGAGTTTTTCCGCGCTGGAGGTTTGGATGGTGATGGGCCTTGGCGTGATGGTCAACGTTCCGAAGCTGGTTTCGATTATATATCCATCCTCTGTTACGTCCCGACCGTCGGAGGCAATAATCCAAACACTAAAGGCATTTTCGTAGATGCCTGCTTCTATGACGGTGGTGATGCCGATGTTGATTTGATGGCCGCCCACTGCTTTACCGGACACATGCTCGACACTTGCGGATAGTCCCGTGCCATCATAGACCTTTTCCGCGCTGCCGCTGCGGAACACCAGGGTAATGGGGTTGACGGTGAGGTTGCCCAACTGCAGGCTGAAATCGTAGTTGTGGGTCACATCCCGTCCGGAAGAGGAGACCAAAACGTGTGGATTGATGGTATTTTTGCTGGTACCGGCTACGGTCTGGCTGCCGGTCATATGGATGCTGAAGTTTTCACCCTTGGCTGTGGATCCTGCCACGATCTGATATTCGTGGCAGGTCAGGGGTGTATCGTCATACACTTTTTCGGCGCTGCCGGTGGAAATGGTAATGGGCCGCTTATGAATGGTAAGTTTGCCGTGTTGAAGGGTCAAAGCGTAATTGGAGGTCATATTTTGCCCGCTGGCATCACAAATAATTGCCGTCAGCTTGTTTTGTATGGCGCCGGCGTCGGTCAAGCTGCTTTCCAGCGTTACCGAAAGTGTCTGCCCGGGGACAACTGTGCCATCGACGATCTGCCACTGATCACAGCTTAGGGGCATGCCATCATAAATCTTTTCGTCGCTGCCGGAGGAAAGCGTCAGCGGCCGGGGTAGCACCTTCAATTCCCCTTCCAGGAGGGTAATGGCATAATTCTCGGTCACATTGTTATGCTGGCTGTCAAAAATGGAAAATGCAAGGGTGTTATGCACAGACCCCGCTGCGGTCAATGTGCCAAGGGTGCTTGCCACCAACTGCTGATCCGGTGCTAAGCTGCCGTCGGTGATCTGCCACTGATTACAGTGTAGCGGTGTACCGTCATAAATCTTTTCGGCACTGCCGGAAGACAGGGTCAGCGGCCGGGGCAGCACCTTCAGTTCACCAAAATGCATGGAAAGTTCGTAGTTATGGGTGACATCCGTGCCCAGCGCATCCAAAACGCGCGCATTAGCGGTGTTAGCGGTCTTGCCTGGGTTGGTCAATGTGCCGGTGACCTCCACCACCAGCTGCTGTTGGGATGCCACAGTGCCCTCCAGAATTTCCCATTGCGCATTTACCAGGGGTGTGCCATCATAGACCTTTTGCGCTTTGGCAAAGGACAAAGAAAGGGGACGGGGCAGGATATCCACCTTGCCTGGCAGTACTGAAAGCGCGTAGTTTTGGGTCACATCCAGCCCGTCGGCATCCAGAATCCGGCAATCGGGAAGCATGGTATAGGAATTGACATCTACAGGCCGCTGGGGGAACGAATATTGTAGAGTATGCCCCTGCAACAGGCTGCCGGCGGTGAGGTGTACAGTTTCGTCTGTCCATGGCTGGCCGTCATAAACCTTATTTGCGTTCTCGGTCTGAATCGTAATGGGCCGGGGGATGATAGTGAAAGTGGTTTCCGGCGCAGTGAAGGCATAGCAGCCTGTCACATCCTGACCGGCGGCATTTTGGATTCGCAGCTCGAAAAGGGACACGGAATAGGTATTCTTGGTCTTTTGGTAAAAACTGTGGGTCAGATGCGCTACCCGGTCGCCCTGGGAAAGACCGCTGATAGTGGTGGCTGCCAGAGCGGCTTCTTCCAGGGAGTTGCCGTAAGGAATTTCTGCTTCACCCAGGGTCGCCGACAGACTGCGGGGAAGTATCGTGACCTGGGCTTGCTTGCTGTGGCGGGCTTTTCCAAATCCGTTTTTGGAAACTGCCCGCACCTGATAGGTTCCGGGGAATTTAGGTGTGCCGACGTGCCAAATGTTGTCTTCGCCGGCGTATTCATAGGAAATTTTCGACAGAAAGGCATCCGCGCCGAAGGTTGGTTCTTCACCGTAATCATAGGTGCAAGCGGCGGGCATGGCGGTGAAATGGCCGATGACAGCCATCAGGCTTAAAGCCGATCCCAGAACCAGCGCCGCGATCACACACAGCAGCACCCGGTAACGGATGATAGTATCCAGCACATGACGTACGGACAGGATTTTTTTGGCGTACCGGTCATAACGGCCGGCCATCACCGGGCTAAGCGGGGTGGATCGTTTGCGCATATGGATGCCTCCTTTCGGTAGTATTTTTACGCAGAGGTGATCTGCAGCTGGCCGTAATCAAAGCTGATGCGGTAGCAGGCGGTCACATCCTGCTTGGTGCCGTCTGCAAGGACATGGTAAATCACACATTCCATTACCAAATTATCCGAGGTGCCTACGGAATGCAGGGTGATGCATACCAGCTGTATGCTGTCCCCATCTGCCAGGCTACCTGCAACGATCTCAAAGACGTTGTGGTTGAGCGGCTGCCCGTCATATACCTTTTGGGCGCTGCCCGTACGGATGGTAATGGGGCGAGGCTGCATCCGCAGCCTGCCGTAGTTGCAGGTGATGCTGTAATAATAGGTCACATCATTGCCGTTCTCATCCAAAATGGCAAAGTCAATTGCATTGTCCATGACACCGATTTGTTTCTGTTTTGGCAGCTGTCGGATGGTGATATGGTGACCATTTATCAGCTTGCCGCTGACCAATTCCCATTGATCGCAGCTCAGGGGCGTGCCGTCATAGATTTTTTCCGCGCTTTCGGTTACGATGCGCAGTGTACGGGGGATGAGCTGCAGGGTGCCAAAGCTGTATTCGATGCCATAGATATTGGTCACATCCGCGCCGCTGCTGTCGGTGATTCGTACCACACACGCATTGGGGACAGCTTGGGGCTCGGAAATTTCCGTGGTGGAAAGTATCTGCAGGCTGTGACCGGGAAGCAACAACTGGGGATCATATTCTATATGATCGTTGCGTAGGGTTTGTCCACTGAAAAGCTCAGAGGATGAGCCGGTTTTCACAAACAGCTTCAAAGGGGTTACCGTCAAGGTGCTAAAAAATTCCTTCACAGCGTACTGGGCTGTTACATCCTTTTCTTCGGCATCCAAAATACGGTAGGCATATTCAATGTCAACTTCGCCCGGAAGGGTCAGCTGATTGCAACCGTCCGCCACCAACCGATGTCCTGGCAGTAGGCTGTTATGACCGAAGATCTGTAGTTCATCCGGTTCCAGAGCGGTTCCGTCATATTGCTTCATTTTCGGTCGGCTTATCAGCATCAGGGGGATCTGCTGAATGGTGACAGTGCCGTAAGCAGTGAGAATATCGTAATACTCCGTGACATCCGCTCCTGTATCGTCCAGGATCACCACCTCCGGCCTGTTTTCGTATTCGCCGGACATGGTGAAGGAAGGAATGCTCCGAACAAGGATCCTGTGGCCGGGCAACAGGGTGCCGGCTGTGATCTCTGGCTCGGTGCCGCTGATGGGCTGGCCGTCATAACTTTTGGATATATCGGGGGTGTATAGAGTGATCCGCTCTTTTCGGGGATGGATCAAGCCGAAAACGCTGAGCAGCAGCAGAACCGCCAGTAAGGTGGCTGCGGCAATGATAAAAATACCGGCGGTATAGGAGGTCGCTTTTACAGCAGTGCCAGACCGTTTCACGGGGTTCACCTCGCTTTATAAGTACTTTTCCAATCGGCCCAAATATTCCTGGCTCTGTGGCAGCGAATTGGGGCCGAAAGCCTGCATGAGCCAGGCCCGCAGGCGGGGAACTTCATTTTTTAGCAATGTGGGGCTTAGCTGCTCCAATTTCCGCAGGATCTTTCGGCAGAGAATGTCATCCAGTGCACCCAACTCGGTGCCGCCGCAGGCGATCATAATGGGCACATAGTTTTCCAGCTGACGCAGAATGCGGTTGCCGAAGCCGATGCGAAATACCTGCGCCAGGTATTGATCCAGCGCCTGCAGCCGATGGTAGCTATCCTGGCTCATGCGGCGGCGTGCTTTGGCATCGTTAAAAAGCATTTGCAGATCCTTGTAAGAAACGTGGACAGAGCCTGTGTCCGCCACAGAGAAGGGGGCGCATTTGCGGTCCAGATCCAGCACCATGGCGCGGTCGTAGACCTTGTCGGAAATGGCAAAGGTGGAGTCATCGTTGTTGGCGGTTCCGATGAACCACATGTTCTGCGGCAATAGTAATTTTCCATCCCGCAGCCGTTTGGGATCATTGCTCCAGCTATCGGACACTACATCCAGCATTCGCTTTTCCGGATCGGGGATCTCTAGTAAGGATAAAAACTCAGCAAAGTAGTATTCAATACGGGAAATATTCACTTCGTCCAGCACCGTCACAAATACATCGTTTCGTGTACCCGCTTCGTAAAGCTTGCACAGCAGCGGCGTTTCGTGAAAACGGCCGGTGAACTCATTGAAATAGCCCAACATGTCGGCCCGCTCTTTCCACATGGGCTGAACAGGAACGATGGCGGAGGGATTGCCGAAAAACTCACCGGCGGCATAAGCAAGCGATGTTTTGCCGGTGCCGGAAATGCCCCGCAGGATCATCAGATGGCTCACACCCATGCCGGCAACAAAACGGCGAATGTCATCGATTTCGTAATAAAGCCCCAGGCGACTTGCGGCAAAGTTTCGAAACAAGGTGCATATTTCCGCCAAGGAACAGAAATCATAGGCCCCGGGGGCTTGCTTTGCGGCTGTTGCGTCGATACGGCTCAGGGCAGGGAAGCGGCAAGTCCGTCTGCGCCGGTGCACCCGGAACTTAAAAAGCGGTTTGGCGACAAATAGCACGGAGATCAGCAACGCCAAAAGTCCCAGCGGCACCAGAATTGCCAGCACCAGCATCACAGCAACCAATTCCGAATTGACCAGCGAGGACAGAATCGGCTCCTCCCAGCCGGGACCCGGCAACGTCAGTAGGCCCAAAATAAGCATCACGGCAGAAAGCGTAGCAAGAATCAAAATGCGGAAAAAAAGCCGCCGTGTCTTTTGGTCCATATCCTCACCTCTTTTTTATGGTTGATCATTGTCTTTCTTTTTGTTCCAAAGCATTTCCTTACGAATCTGCTTTTTGGTCAGTTTCCATTGTTTTTCAAAATAGCGCTGGAATGCTTGGTATTCCGCTTCCAGCTCCGCAAAGGACTCTTTGGAGCAGCCTTCCGGATTCGGCTGTTCCTGTGTATGCAGTCGGGCTTTGGCCAGCCGGTACTGCTGATTCAGTTCTTCAAATTTTTGCAGGTCCTGCTGTTTTTGCTTTTCCAGCTCGGCAGCATGTTGCCGCTGCTGCTGTTCCAGTTTGGCGGCAGATTGGTTGATCTGTCCCTGCATTTTGGTCATTTGCTGCTTTTGCTGGGAGATTTTGTTTTCCAGGGCGGGCAGCTGGGCGCACAGTTTTTCCTTTTGCTCCAATGTGGCCGCCAGCTGCTGTTGCGCTTGCACCATAGCTGTCTTTTCCAGGGCATATGCCTGCTGCCGCTTTTCCAAATCCACATTCCGCTGCTCCAAGGCAACTATGTATGCCATAGCTGCCTCAGGGTTGCTGCCGATATGCTGCTTTAATTGCGCTAAATGCGCTTGCTTGGCTTGATCTTCCAGCATCTGTCGATGGGCTTCCAAGGCCTGATAGCGAGCCTCCAGCTGGGGCAGTAGACAGCTGCGGTAGGGAAGATAGGAGGTCAGTGCCAGCCATTGAGCCATGTCCTGCTGCATTTGGGTGTCAAAAGCGCCGATTTTACGGATCTGCTCAACGATGTGGAATCCGTCGCCGCTGTATTCTGTCAGGAAAGAGTACAGCTTGAAAGCCTCCTGGAAATTCACATCGTGGAGCATCACGTTGGTGCGGGAAATGGGAGGCTTTAACAGCGGCGCCAGGGCCACATTCTGCATCAGCTCCGTGCGCAGCATCAGCTCAACAGCCTGCAAAATACCGCTGATTCGCAGAATGGCCAGCTGTAGCTGGTCGTTGGCCGGCCGTTCCAGTTGATTGGATTCTTCGCAGAATTCCAGCCGGCAGGAGATGGCCCGGTCCTGGGTCCGCAAGGTTTTGCTTAGCTGCATGTTGGCGGAAAAATGGGCGGTCATGCTACGGATTCGCTGATGGCGATAATCGGTAAAATCCCGGATCAGGCACAGCAGCATATACAAAAACCGGTTTTCATATACGGCGTAGGTACTGGTGTTTTCTGTAACGTAGATCTTTTCCGGGATCAGCGGCTCCTCCGGTGGAGGCAGCGTGTTGATCAGCTGGCTGTGGCGGGCCAAATGGGTCACAGATTCTTTGGAAACATGCCTTGCTTTGTCGATGGGTACGGTTTCGCCTTGACGCAAGAGGAACTGACGGTTTTGCTGCAAAGCTTTTTCGATATAGGGCAGGGCGTATTCGATTTGCTCGATCCAATCGGTGATCACTTCACAGTCGGTGAGGATCGTGGCGATATAGTCGCTGCCGGCAGCGCTTTGCATCAGCCGGTTCCAGTAACTGCCAATCTCTGTTTGGCAGACTTGGGTGCTGTAATGCCCAAAACCGCGATGCTGGATATCCAGCCAGGATTCACTCATAATGCCACGCCTCCTTTTTGTAGATGGTTATACATACTTTTCCAGTCTGCCCAGATACTCCTGGCATTGGGGTAGGGAATTGGGGCCAAACACCTGCAACAGCCAGGTCTGCAGGCGGGGAACTTCGTTTTTAAGCAATGTGGGGCTCAGCTGCTCCATCTTTCGCAGGATTTTTCTGCTCAGAATATCGTCCAGCGCACCCAGCTCCGTGCCGCCGCAGGCCAGCATGATGGGTACATAGTTTTCCAGCTGCCGCATGATGCGGTTGCCGAAGCCTACCCGGAACACCTGCGCCAGATACTTATCCAGCGCCTGCAGCCGGGTGCGGGTTTCTTTGCTGAGCGTGTGCTGTTTTTTAGCCTCTTCAAAGAGACGGGTCAGTTCCGCGTAGGAAATGTGTACCGGGCCTTTGTCCAGTGCGGAAAAAGGGGCGCATTTGCGATCTAGGTCCAGCACTATGGCACGGTCGTAGACCTTGTCGGAAATGGCGAAGGTGGAATCGTCATTGTTGGCGGTTCCGATGAACCACATATTTTGCGGCAATAGTAATTTTCCATCCCGCAGCCGCTTGGGATCATTGCTCCAGCTATCGGATACAACATCCAGCAGCCGCTTTTCCGGATCAGGAATTTCCAACAGGGATAAAAACTCAGCAAAGTAGTATTCGATACGGGAAATATTCACTTCATCAAGCACGGTGACGAAAACGTCATCTTTTGTGCCCGCTTCATAAAGCTTGCACAGTAAAGGCGTTTCGTGGAAACGACCGGTAAATTCATTGAAATAGCCCAGCATATCGGAACGTTCCTTCCACATGGGCTGTACAGGTACAATGGCGGAAGAATTGCCAAAAAATTCACCGGCGGCGTACGCAAGGGAAGTTTTGCCGGTGCCGGAAATGCCCCGCAGGATCATCAGGCGGCTCACACCCATGCCGGCAATAAAGCGGCGAATATCGTCAATTTCATAGTACAGACCCAAACGGCTGGCGGCAAAACTGCGGAAAAGGGCACAGATTTCTGTCAGCGTGCGGCTTTCATATGTGGGGGCAACGACAGTTTCTGCCTGAATATCCAGTTGCGTCAGAGAAGGGAATCGGGAGGGTCCGTCGGCAGTTTGCTTGGAGGATCCCTTTCTGGCGGCACCGGCGCTACGTATGTGGTGCAGTGCCAAGAGAATATAAGCGGTCAGCGCCGCGATCAGCACCATCAGTACTGCCAGATAAATGGCGGTGGCAGTGGGGGAAGAAAGGGCAGACCATAAATTTTGGATAGCAAGAACGCTCATGTGGTGTTTCATTGTGCGTACCTCCCGGCGGCAATTAAGACCAAAATGTTTTGTACAATTGTACCACAAATGCCCAATATTGGCAACACAAATTGTTCGCTTTGTCAACTCTAAAATTCCCTAAATGGCTTTGTAGAAAAAAGAAAAAATTTTTCAAAAAAAAGAAAAAAGTACTTGCATTTTTTGAAAATATGTGCTATAGTATCCAAGCGCTTGAGGAAAGCGACATGCGCCGATAGCTCAGTTGGATAGAGTGACTGACTACGAATCAGTAGGTCGGGGGTTCGAGTCCCTTTCGGCGTACCAAAAAAGAAGAGAGAGCATCTGCTCTCTCTTCTTTTTTTATTATGGAATAAGAGGGACTCGAAAGATCAAATCGCAATATGCCGGTGGCATATTGCTGCAACCAGTGCAAACACTGGTTGCTACCTTAATTTCTGCCCACAAGGCAGAAATGCAAACGAGTCCCTTTCGGCGTACTATTGAAATGCGAAAAATATTATGGTATCATTCAAGGGAAAGAAGGGAGGAGTCATAGTGATTTATGGTGTAAAAGTAATCCATACTCGTTCTGTAGGTGAGGATGGTCGGCGGTTTTATGAAGAACTGATCTTACGGGTAGAAGCGAACAGCTTTGATGAGGCTTATGAAAAAGCAGATAAATATATGCTTGATTATACGTGTGATTTTATAAATGTGTACGGCGAAAAAGTAACTACCCATAAAATCGAAGCCATCGATTGCTTTCTTGCC
>JAEIGA010018361.1_pt1 | contig 10650 bp, 7 predicted proteins | sample 9270691 | NCBI WGS metagenome assembly JAEIGA01 (sample SAMN17057246, study PRJNA624740) | gut metagenome | biome: biome; isolation source: fecal sample | host: Bos grunniens | place: China: Xizang | collected 2019 | reverse complement strand
TATTATAACTGTATCGTAGGTGGTGCTATCGATGCTCGCTTTATGCCAGCTATCCTCAAGGGTATCAATGAGAAGATGAGCGAAGGTCCTCTTACAGGTTCGCTTGCCCGTGACATCCGCGTTTATGTTTACGACGGTAAGATGCATCCGGTAGATTCAAATGAAATCTCATTCGTTCTCGCATCACGTAACGCCTTCAAGGAAGCATTCCGCGTAGCAGGTCCGAAGATTATGGAGCCTATCTACAATGTAGAGGTTATGACACCTTCAGAGTATATGGGTGCTTGTATGTCAGACCTTCAGAACCGCCGTGCTCTCATCGAAGGAATGGGTTCGGAGAAGGGATTCGAGGTTATCAAGGCACGAGTTCCACTTGCAGAGCTCTACCGTTACTCGACAACCCTCAGCTCACTCTCATCAGGTAGCGCAACATTCACAATGGACTTCGCTGACTACCAGCCTGTTCCAGGTGATGTTCAGGAGAAGCTCCTGAAGGCATACCTCGAGGAAGAGAAAGAAGACTAAATGAAAATTTACTATAGACAATCAGAGGCGATCTGGAAACGGGTCGCCTCTTGTTTTGTATTCTGAGGAACCATCAGTGCGAAAGATAGGGTTTTTTTGTGCTTTGGAAACGCTGTCGAAGGAGCAGCATATCCTCAGTGCTATGAAAGGACCATCATAATCAGACTTATTCGTCAGACCTGGCATTAAGTGTATCCTGCTTGGATTTATATTAAAGAATTCTTAATGGTTTGCGTAATTCGTTATCAGTCAATTATATAAAGTATTCAGGGTCGGTATTTTTACCGACCCTGAATACTTTAATATACTGAAAATCAACCAGTTGTATGCAACGCTATTAATGTTGGTTATCTGATGAAATTGGTCATAACCGGTTTCTCCTTGACAGGATCAGGGATGCCGGCGGCACGACCTGCTTCGATGCATTTGAGGAGCCAGGCCATATTGCGGCCGAGTTCGCGCATAACCTGCATTCCCTCCTCGTCCTGGAGAACCTGCTCAGGGGTGTTTCCGTGTACCATATTCCAATATTTTGATGATACCACAGGCATTGACGAGATGGTGAAATACTTGTTTATCTGGTCGAATGCAGCTGTGGATCCGCCACGACGGCAGCTTACGATGCCAGCGGCCGGCTTGTAACGGAATACCTTTCCTTTGCCGTAGAATGCTCGGTCCATAAATGATGTAAGGGCTCCAGAGAGTGCTGCATAATGAACAGGACTTCCGAAAACAAATCCGTCTGCCTTCTCAGCCTTATCCAGGAATTCGTTCACTTCGTCATCTATGAAACAGCGAAGTGAAGCAGGCTCACCGTTCGGCCCCCTCCTGATGCACTTTGCGCATCCCAGACATCCCGAGATTGGCTTGACTCCCAGCCATATCATTTCAGTTTCCACTCCAGCCGCATTGAGTTCCTTCTCCACCTCAGTAAGGGCAGTGTATGTGCATCCCTCCTTGTGAGGGCTTCCGTTTACAAGTAGTACCTTCATATTTTCAGTTTATAACATTATTGAACAATTCTTAACGTCTTTCAAGGTCCTGTACAATACGTACGTTACCTCTCTCTTAAGCATAGAATGTAGTTAATATGCCAAAGATAGTGACTCGGTGTCGATATGCAAAATTTTATGTAGAGTTCCTGCACGATCTTCCAAATCTTGAAACACGCGAAGAGGTAATCCGGACGGCTCATTGACGATCCGCGTGTCCGAAGGTCGTTTGCGAGATATCTTGGAACACAGAAAAGTGCATTGCAGTGAACGATCCGGTGATAGGTGTGTCTGAAGGTTTGTATTGACGATGGTGCGGTGTAATGTGTTGAGTGTTAGGATGTTGTGCTGAATCACCTGCGGCAGATGGAGCAGGTGATTCAGCTGAATCTTCTGTAAGTCAAGCAGTTGTCGGATTGCAGATGTCGTTATAGTTTGCTGCTGTCCGCTAAAATTACTATCTTTAACGGAAATAAATACCGATACTATGAAAAGAATCCTTCTTTCAGCCATTATGGCTATTTTCGCTACCGTTTGTGCAGCGGCTGCGACTGTTGCGGAATCTGACCGCGTTGTGGTCGCTTATGTGACTTCGTGGAGCAGCGTCATTCCCGATCCGTTCTGTATGACCCATCTTAATTATGCTTTCGGTCACGTGAACGATACCTTTGACGGAGTCAGGGTCGATAATCCTGAGAGACTTCATCAGATGGTTACACTTAAAAAGATGAATCCAGACCTGAAGGTGATGCTTTCAGTCGGCGGCTGGGGAAGCGGTCGTTTCAGTGAAATGGCTATGGAAGGAAAACGTCGCAAATCTTTTGCAGAAGATTGCATCAGAGTGGTCGAGGAGTTCGGTCTGGACGGAATCGATATTGACTGGGAATATCCTACAAGCTCTGCTGCCGATATCTCATCTTCACCGAAGGATACCGACAATTTCACCAAGCTGATGAAGGATCTTCGTAAGGCCCTCGGACAGGACAGACTCCTGACACTGGCGAGTGCTGCATCTGCGGAATATATTGACTTCAAGGCAATTGAGCCTTATATGGATTTCGTGAACATTATGGCCTACGATATGGCTAATGCTCCTAAGCATCATAGTGCCCTGTACGAGTCTGAGAATAGCGGAAGCATCACTTCCGACGGGGCAGTCAAGGCTCATATCGCTGCCGGAATGCCTGCTGAGAAACTAGTTCTCGGAATGCCTTTCTATGGCCGTGGTGGTATGAAAATCTCAAGTTTCAATGATTATAAGGATCTTCACCGTCATACTGGAGTGGTGGAAAAGTGGGATGAAAAGGCTATGGTTCCATATCTTGAAGATGAAGAAGGGGTACTTCAGCTCGGATTCGAAAATCCACGTTCCCTCAGAATCAAATGTGAATATGCATTGGAGAAGGGACTTAAGGGCGCGATGTATTGGGATTATGATGGTGACAATCAGGACGGAGACCTTCGCAAGACTGTTGCCAAGTCGATCCTCGGAGATAGATATGCTGAGACACGTTCTGCCAATTATGCTGGTAAGAGAGTGAGATTCAAGGCATTGCTTTATTATTCGGAGAATGTTGAGGAAGCTCACGCCCAGTTTGCTCATCAGACTATCGACTTTTTCAAGAAACTTACTTATGGTGAAGGATACAGTCTCGAACTGACCACGGATTTCTCAAAATATCCATATGAAAAACTCAAGGAATATGATGTGGTGATTATGCCGAATGTGACACCTTGGGCTCCGGCAGAAAGGGCGGCTTTCGAACAGTATATGAAGAATGGTGGCGGATGGGTAGGCTTCCACGCTGCTGCCTACAACGACCGCAACACCAATTGGCCTTGGCTTCTTGAATTCCTTGGCGGTGGAGTGTTCCTCTGTAATAACTGGCCTCCTCAGCCGGTGCTTCTCGAACTTGATACCCAGGATCATCAGGTGACAAAGAATCTCCCGAAGGAATTCATAGCTCCAGCGAGCGAATGGTATCAGTGGACACCGTCTCCAAGGGACAATGCAGACATTCAGGTCCTTGTTTCGCTGTCACCAAAGAATTATCCGTTGGGAATAAAGGATATCGTATATTCCGGAGATTGGCCAGTGGTATGGACCAACCACAATTACAGGATGATATATCTGAATATGGGCCACGGCGATGAGGAATATATCGACGCGACCCAGAATCTTCTGTTTGTCAATGCTTTCCGTTGGGTGGTAAGTCAGGATCCGGACGGAGATCCGTTCGACAGGTAATCTATTTTCTGGATTGCCTTCTCTTTTCTCTCTGCTGGTCTGACAGTTCTCCGACCTTGGTCAGACCTTCTGTGGTGAAGTCCCCGCAAAAGACCATAATAGTCTTATCCGGATCGGTGGTATAAAGTATTATTTCGGAAAAACGATTACTATGCAGGGTGTTGATGTATATCAGCATCCTGTAGTCTTCGTCATCGATCTCGTTGACTTTGGTATAGCTGCCGAGCATTTTATCCACCTTGTCAAGGTATGCCTTGTCAGACTTATCCAACGGGCATATCAGCATTGCATCTATATTGTCAATAAAGACGGACATCGGAGTCTTTTTGAGAACCGGTCTTGCAAGCTTCATTGTCGTACCTTCCAATGTCTTGGCCTTCTTGTTCGAGCCCAGCATCTGTATTGCCACGCTGTCATCTGCCTTTTTCCCGGAAGCGGTAGTGACAGGGCAAAGCATTGCCAGCATAGTGAATATGATCAGGATCGATTTCATATTATGCCAATTTCAGAGTAAGGTCAATGAAATCCTCTACGCTCAGACGCTCCGGACGGAGCTCGAATACAGGATCTGCAGTGAATTCTGCAAGCTGCTCCTCGCTCCAGCCTTCGCGGTCAGCCTTGGCGCGGATAAGCGGTTTGAGTGAATTGCGGAGGGTCTTGCGACGCTGATTGAATCCTGTCTTTACGACGGTCTTGAAAAGAGCCTCATCGCATCCTAATGAAGTGCGCTGGTTGCGTACAAGCCTGATTACGGCTGATTTAACCTTTGGAGGCGGGTTGAAAGCACCTTCTCCTACGGTGAAGAGATACTCGATGTCATACCAGGCCTGAAGAAGTACGGAAAGGATGCCGTATGTCTTGGTTCCTGGCTTCTCTGCGATACGCTCAGCCACTTCCTTCTGGATCATACACACCACCTGAGGAACCTGCTCCTTGTAATCAAGGACCTTGAAGAAGATCTGTGATGAGATATTGTAAGGGAAGTTTCCGATGACGCAGAACTGCTCCGGAAAGAATGTTTCAAGTTTCAGTTTCAGGAAATCTGCTTCAATCAGCTTTCCGTTCACCTGAGGGAAATGTACCAGAAGGTAGTCGACAGATTCTGTGTCGATTTCCACCATACGAAGGTCCACTTCAGGTCTCTGGAGTACATATTGAGTGAGTACTCCCATACCTGGTCCCACTTCCAGGGTTGGCATCGGATTCTCTGCGTCGTTTACTTTCTCAAGCCCGGGACAAGGTACGATAAGTGCCTCTGCTATTCTCTGTGCGATTGACAGGTCTGTCAAAAAATGCTGGCCCAGGGCCTTCTTTGCTCTAACTTCCATATGGTAATGTCAAAATTTATACAAATATAACCTCTTTCCTTCTAAATAACCACAGTTTTTTGCAATTCGTTGATGTTCAGCGATATAAACGTATTATAGTGTGCCCATCCAGATGAATGCCATTCCCAGCAAGATGAGGGCCAGATCCAACAGCTTAGCCTTGATGTTTCTTTCCTTGAAAATCACCACTCCGCACAGGAATGAAATTATCACCGAACTGCGTCTGACCAATGAAACGACTGATATCATCGAATCCGGCTCGCTGAGCGAAGTGAAATAAGCAAAATCACCTATACATATGAATATGGAAATCAGTGGAATGGCCCAACTCCAGCGGAACGGGGTGGTCTTATGGCGGGACGGATACCAGATCAAACCACAGATTATAGTCATTATGATCATCTGGTAGAAATTGAACCAGCTCTGCACGAACATCGGACTGAGCGACTTCATTATGAACTTGTCATAAAGTCCGCTGACCGCTCCCATCAGAGTCGCCGCTGCCACGCACCATATCCATTTATTGCTCTTGAAATCAATGTCTTCCTTTTTTCCTGCCCTGCTCATCAGGAAGATTGATGCCAGAGCCAGCAGCACGCCGGTCCATTGGAGGAAATTGAGCCTCTCGCCGAAGATCAGCAATGCTCCCAGCAGCACAAGTACCGGCCTTGTCGCATTGATCGGGCCGACGATTGTCAATGGCAGGTGCTTCAGTCCGAAATATCCGCAGATCCACGATGAAAGCACAATGAAGGCCTTCAGGACTACCATCAGATGGGCCTTGATGGTTAGATAGGAGGGGCTTAATGGGTTGATTCCGAGGAAGTTGTGCGCACTGCGTGCCGTCGGTAGTGAGCACGCAGTTTCTGTAATCTCTTGATTTGCAGGTGTGTGGGTTTCTCCTGGGAATGGAGAGATGTCAAGGAATGTTCCTCCGAACCATCCGAATCCACCGAGATAATCCAACAGAAAAGGTGAAAAGATCACCGTCGAGAATATAGTATTCAGCAGCAGTACGGGAAGGACCGCATTGTCCTTCAGAGAAGCCTTTTTCGAGGCATCATAGAATCCGAGCATTGCTGCAGAGAAGAAAGCGAGTATAAGCCACATATGGTAAAAATAAGTTTGCAAAGATATGGAAAATAGAGGTGCTGAAAAGAAGTATTTCAAGATAAATATATATACATTTGCAAAATATGTAGTAAAATGTCAGGAATATGAAGAAGGAAAACTCGATCGTATCAATGCAGGGGCTAAAGTATGCGCCTCCTGTTGTTTTTGCTATGGAAATGATTTCGGAAGGTATTCTTTGTGAGAGTGGTACGGAGAATGTCGGTGAAATGGAAGGTGAATGGTAATTATCAGATAATCAGTACTATGAAAAGATCGTTATTTACTTTGAGTATGATGCTTCTGATAATGTCAGGATGCATTCGTGAAGATTTAGGTGATGCTGAAAATACTCCTGTCTTCGTGGCTGAAACAGAGGAATTTGATGCACGGACCAAGACCTCTCTTAGTTCAAATTATACAGTTGTATGGTCTACGGGGGATTTATTATCTATATTCCAAGGTGGCAGCATTGCTGATAAATATCAGGTGAAAGCGGAAAGTGCGGGAAGTACTAATGGTAAGTTTTCCATTATAAAGAATCAGGGAGGTTCTGTTGATGGCGATTTTACAGGCGGTACCGAAGTCTCTTTCGATGCCAATGTGGCTATATATCCTTATGGGGATAATCATTCCTGTAATCCGGTTTATGATGATTCGGATAGGGTAACGGCATATCAGATCAATGGAGTTATGATTCCTTCAGTACAGCAATATTCATTGAATTCCTTTCCTGAAGAATCGTTCCTGATGGTAGCTCTAACAAATGGAATGTCTGATCATACATTGAAATTCAAGAATGTCTGCGGAGGTCTGAAACTTCAGCTGAAGGGTAATGTTGTGGTGGAAAGAATTGAACTTAAGGGAAATGCTGACGAGGCTCTCGCGGGAAATGCAAGGGTTACTGTCTATGCAGATGGCTCTGTTCCTTCGATATCTCTCACTGGCAATGCATCCAAGACCGTTGTGCTTGAATGCGGTGGGGTCGCTCTGAATGAAGAGCAGGCTACAACATTTATAATGACTGTACCGCCTACAGCTTTTGCAGAAGGTTTTACCATTACCATCACAGGTTCAGATGGCAATAAAAAGGAATTAATAACTACAAAATCCAATTCTGTAACTCGTTCCAATATTCTGGCGATGCCAGAAATTACAGTGGACTTCACTCTACCGGCTCCAGAAGGTCTCGACTATATTGATGAGTATGGTATAAATCACGGCAAAGGAGTCAATATCGATGGAGTTATCTGGGCGCCGGTAAACTGCGGTTATTACCCGACTGGTTTCGAGTATGGAAAACTTTATCAGTGGGGTAGAAAGTATGGTCAGGGGTATGAAGGATATCTGGTCAAAAATGGCCCAGTGTCGATATACGCCGGAAATGAAAGCACAAACGCTAATGTATGCTTTGTTTCGATAACAAGTGATTGGTATAAAGAGGATTATGGCAACTGGTGGAATCTGGGTGATGATTCAGAGCCTGTAAAGTCGGAATATGATCCTTGTCCGGAAGGATGGCGCATTCCTATTTATTCGGAACTTGATGGTTTGCGAAAGAATAGCTCTTCTTGGATTGACGAGAATGGAATGTCAGGATATTTTTTCAGCGGAAAGAAAACTTATTCGTCTGAAGTATCACAGGTATTCTTTCCAGTTGGAGGATATAATTCACTTTCATATGACTACAATGATATTTATTATAATAGTGGTTATGGTGAGTATTGGGCATCAAACGGAAGCCTATTCTTTAATAAGAATTCAGTGAGGATGTCTACATATAGTATGGGTGGACATAGTGGTTATTCTATTCGTTGTGTCCAGGATGATGTCGAGATGATACCAGTATCGGAAATAAGACTTGATAAGACAAGTCTTTCACTTGAGAAAGATGAGACTTATACTCTATTGGCAGAAATTCTTCCGTCAGATGCAAACCACCAGAGCCTTACTTGGTATTCTGAAGATGAAAGTGTGGCCAAGGTCACTCCTGAAGGAAAGGTAACCGCAGTCTTTTACGGTAAGACAAAAGTCATTGCGTTTGCAGGTTTGAAAGTTGTTGAGTGTGATGTGACTGTTCCTTTTAATGAAAAGGATATAGCTGAGAACGATCTCATAGATTATGTACAGGATGGCGAAAACTATGGTAAAGGAACAATTATCAATGGTATTGTCTGGGCGCCGGTAAATTGCTGGGATGGTGATGAAGGTTGGTGCTATTACCAATGGGGAAGTCCTTTCGGACTTTGGAGTGGCATTAGAGCTGTAAAAGGTCCAGTTAGTTCAGCGGGATATCAATTCGTGGCTTGGGATAGAGCAAATGGTGACTGGTACACTCCTAACTATGATAATCCGCAATGGGGTGGTAGTCCTTGTCCTGAAGGTTGGCGAGTGCCAAGTTCATTGGAGTTGGAAATTTTATCACAGCATTATTCGGACTGGACGGAGAAAGATGGCGAAGAAGGAATTTGGTTCTCAGGATTATCACAGTATTCAGACGATTTGCCAAGAGTATTTATGCCGGCTTGCGGATTTTTGAGTCCTAAAATATTTGACGATAATAAAGAAACTGATCCTGAGGTAAGAGCATATGCGCATTCGTATGGTGGCGATGGATATTATTGGTCTGCTACGAGTGAGAGTGGTCTATCGTGGTGTATGGAGTTTGATTATGGTTTATCTGTTCAAATGATAAATGCTGAGCGTGCATACGGATTTACCATTCGATGTGTGCAGGATCTTTAAAAAGTTTATTCGTAACACTGAAATTCATACGGATAAAATTATTTTAATAAGTACCACGTCAGCGCAAAGCTTCATCTTAAGCTTACGCAGATGTGGTATTTGCTGATATGGTAAACCTTTGAATATATAGATTCACTTACCACTTCTCCTTAGATATATTTTATACTCCTAGGTTTGGATACTATCAGAAGATTGGGATGAGGTGCCTTTTCATAAATTGGCTTTTGAGAAGTATTTATACCATATACTCTTTGTTGATTGTGAAATAAATAACATTATATATCATTTAAAATGATTATTTTTGTAAGTTATTACGAAAATATAAAAACAACACTATATGTACAGAACACATACCTGCGGAGAACTCCGCATTGAAAATGCAGGCCAGAGCGTTACATTGGCCGGATGGGTGCAGAAGTCAAGAAAGCTTGGCGGAATGACATTCGTGGATCTTAGAGACCGTTATGGAATCACTCAGCTTGTGGTGGATGCACACGCTGCGGCAGAACTTGTAGAGACGGCTTCAAGCCTTGGTCGCGAGTGGGTCATCCAGGTGACAGGTGAAGTGATCGAGCGCCAGAGCAAGAATCCTAAGATGCCTACAGGTGACATCGAGATCACCCTCAGCGAAATCAAGGTGCTCAACAAGGCAAATACTCCTCCGTTCACTATCGAAGAGGACAGCGACGGCGGTGAGGAACTCAGAGCGAAGTATCGCTATCTCGACCTCAGAAGAGGCCCTCTTCAGAGAGCTCTCAAGATCCGTCACCAGATCGCTCACGAAGTGCGCAACTATCTCGACGCTCAGAACTTCCTTGAGATCGAGACTCCATATCTCATCAAATCTACTCCGGAGGGAGCGCGTGACTTCGTGGTTCCTTCACGTATGAACCCTGGTCAGTTCTACGCTCTTCCACAGTCTCCTCAGACATTCAAGCAGCTCCTTATGGTAGCCGGTTACGACCGTTATTTCCAGATCGTACGCTGTTTCCGTGATGAGGACCTCCGTGCTGACCGTCAGCCTGAATTCACTCAGATCGACTGCGAGATGTCTTTCGTTGAGCAGGAGGATGTGCTCAATACATTCGAGGGAATGATGAGAACCCTCTTCAAGAATGTCCTCAATGTGGAAATCGCTGAGCGTATTCCGCGTATGAGCTGGTATGATGCAATGGATTTCTATGGATCGGACAAGCCGGACATCCGTTTCGATATGAAGATTCACGAGATTACAGACCTTGTGAAGGGCTGCGGATTCTCAGTGTTCGATAGCGTAGATTATATTGGAGCAATCAATGTAGAAGGTACAGCAGGCTATACCCGCAAGCAGATCGACGAGCTTACAGAGTGGGTGAAGAGACCTCAGGTGGGTGCAAAGGGACTCGTCTACATCAAGCTTAACGAGGACGGAAGCATCAAGTCTTCGATCGACAAGTTCTACACTCCGGAGCAGCTCCAGGCAGTGGCTGACCGCCTCGGTGCAAAGAAGGGCGATATGATGCTCGTTCTGTGCGGAGCAAAGAGAAAGACACAGAATATGCTCGGAGTACTCCGTATCGAGATGGGTAACCGCCTCGGTCTTCGTGATCCGTTCAATTTCGCACCTCTCTGGGTGGTTGATTTCCCTCTCGTGGAGTGGGATGACGAGACTCAGCGTTTCTATGCTATGCACCATCCGTTCACAGCTCCTAAGCCTGAGCAC